>Ga0222719_10003562_pt1 | contig 13812 bp, 14 predicted proteins | sample C33_34DmetaG_FD_165039 | JGI IMG/M metagenome (GOLD analysis project Ga0222719, IMG submission 165039) | Estuarine water microbial communities from San Francisco Bay, California, United States - C33_34D | ecosystem: Environmental > Aquatic > Marine > Unclassified | place: USA: California...
CCGTTCGTCTAGAGGCCTAGGACACCGGGTTTTCATCTCGGCAACAGGGGTTCGACTCCCCTACGGGATGCCAATTTCTTTGAGAACCCTATAGATATAATGTTTATAGGGTTCTTTTTTTTTTTTGGCAGTGGGTCCTCGAAAGGGGGAATCATTTGTCTATAGATCTTTTCTAAAACAATTTTAAGTTCCAGCAAGCGGTGTTCCAAAAATTCCAACAGCTAATTCTGCCCAAATTAAGAAAAATAAGATAACAAATATGAATATCAATATTAAACGTAGCTTAGAGGGATTTAGGTGATTGAGAATGAGGTTAATCGCAATACTAAAAAATAGTATCAGGAGACCCATGATTAAAAAATCAAATATACCCCAGTCTAGACCAAAAAAAATAACTCCTATCAAGGGTAATAGGAGGACAAGCAGAGGAGAAAAAATTTTTTTAGACACACAATATTATAAATCTATAGTCTAGAAAATTTAAGGCGTAAAGGTTTTTTAGAAACCTTTTAAATAATGATTCTTAGATCATCCAAGCTAACAAAATACTGATTTGATATTATTAAGTAAAATATTTTGGAGACAGGCGCATGAAATGGGCAAAAGAAAATAATACGGCAGTTATATCTGGAGGCGCAAGCGGCATTGGTTTAGAGATAGGAAAAAGATTATTAGCTCTTAAAATGAATCTAGCAATTATTGATGTAAATATTTCTGAGGATGCTAGAAAAGCTTTAAATGAGGCAAGCGACAGTAAAAATAAAATATTGATTCATCAAGGTGATGTTCAGGATATTAATGAATTGGAAAATCTTCATTCTCTTGTCAAACAACAGTTTGGTAATGTTCATTATTTGATGGGTAATGCGGGTGTCATTGCGATGGGAACAAAGCCCTGGGAGGGCAGGAAAGAATTACAAAATATTTTGAATATTAACTTTATGGGTGTAGTTAATCTATGTAATGTATTTATTCCGTCAATGTTGAAGCATGGAGAAGAGGGAGTTGTAGTCAATACCGCATCTAAACAAGGCATCACAAGACCGCCAGGTAACTATGCTTATAACTTATCCAAAACAGCTGTGGTTGCATATACAGAGGCCATTTCACATGCATTTATTAATGAAGAAGGTTGTAAACTGAAGTCACATCTACTTATTCCAGCATTTGTTTACACACCAATGATCTCAGCATTTATACCTGATAAACCAGAGTTTGCAGCAACCACTGAGGAAACAGTTGATTATTTTTTTGATGCCTTAAATAGAGATGAGTTTTATATCCTGTGTCCTGATAATGAAACCAACAGAACGATAGATGAAAAAAGAATACAGTGGTCAACGGACGATATTATTAAAAATAGACCCGCAATGTCTAGATGGCATCCAGATTACAAAGATGAATTTGAAGACTACATGAAGGATTAAAAATATACTTCATTATTTTAAAGATCATCATTTTTTGTTTGGGTGACCATAAGCAAGCTAATCTTGATGTATATTTATAGCTATGAAAAACATAGAACACATAAGTGATTATAGAAATAAACGTATAAACAAAGACCTAGATAAACAAATGATGAAACATCTTGAGTTGCTTTGTATTAATGCTGAACTTCTGCAAATAACAGGTAGCACCAGTCAAAAGATGCAGTTAATTGAATCATTAAGAAAGATTAATAATTTTTATCTAGCAGAAGATTATTAGGCATGCTTAATTTAGGCATCAAATTGACCGAACTTGGCATCATTCCTGAATCTGTTCTGAGAGCATCCATCAAAAAACTAATCCAGCAACGCCTGTCAGAAATCCCAATCAATGCTGAAGTGAGGGAATCAAAAAAAGCTAATTTTATTGAGGCATTACAATCAAGCCCGATTGCTTTAAGTACCAGGCAAGCTAATGAGCAGCACTATGAGGTACCACCAGCTTTTTTTCAGGAGATTATGGGATCTCATCTCAAATATTCCTGCGGCTGGTTCGATGAAAATACAACTTCTCTAGATGCCGCTGAAGAGAATATGCTGAAGCTTTATATCGAGAGACTTGGCATACAAAATCATCAGAGGGTTCTTGATTTAGGTTGTGGTTGGGGAAGTTTCACGCTCTTTGCTGCTGCAAAATTCCCAAATTCAAATTTTGTAGCGGTATCTAATTCCAATGATCAAATTGAATTCATTAACAACACCGCCAAATCAAGATCTTTGGGGAATGTTCAAGCAATCAAACAGGATATGAATGATCTTTCTTTAGAGGGATCCTTTGATAGGATTATTTCTATCGAAATGTTTGAACATATGAGAAATTATGGAGCATTACTTAAAAAACTTGGCGACCATCTGCGCAACGATGGCAAGATGTTTGTGCATATTTTCACCCATCGCAATCATCCTTATCCCTATGAGGTAAGAGGTCCTTCAGATTGGATGAGCAAATATTTTTTTACTTCAGGCCTTATGCCTTCAAATGATATTTTTTCTTATTTTGAAGAAGATTTAGTGGTTGAAAAAAGCTGGGAAATAAATGGAACGCATTATGCTAAGACTTGCAATCTATGGCTTCAAAATCACTATAAAAATAAAAAAAGTATTTTAGATATTTTTACAGGGCATTATCCCAATCCAAGACAGTGGTTTGTTAGATGGCAGTTATTCTTTTTAGCTTGCGAGGAGCTCTTTGCATGCAATGAAGGAAAGGAATGGTTTGTATCACATTATTTATTAGTGCCAAAGGAGGAAACAAAATGAAACTAGGCTGGGCTTTTGCTGTAGCAGTTGCAATCTTATTTTGCTTGAAGGTTCTTGAGTTTGTTTTAAAAAACTATTTCTAAAACAAGAAGCAGCCATATTTATAGGGTTTTTTTGTCTCTTGTAGACTTGGCTACCTTTTAAAAAGATAGCCAAATTAATATTAAAGATGATAATTTGTCATTTTTATATATACTTCCCTTAAACAAAATAAATGAGAATTAAGCTCTGATTAATTTATACAATAGAGCGATTAAACTAAGGAGAAGTTATGTTCCAAATATATAAAGATAAAGCCGGTAAACATCGTTTTCGTTTAAAAGCAAAGAATGGGGAAAATATTATCTCATCACAAGCTTATGCTTCACGAGCAACATGCATGAAAGGTATTAAATCTGTTGCCAAGCATTCTGCTGAAAAAGCAAACTTTAAGTCAAAAGAAAATAAAGCAGGGAAGTGGAATTTTAATTTGGTTGCGGCTAACAATCGGGTTATTGCATCATCTCAAAGCTATGCAGATAAATCATCGATGAATAAAGGTATTAAGAGCGTTATGACCAATGCTCCAAAAATGAAAATTTCCTAGTTTCCCCAAAATTAACTACTTAATTTAGGCATATTTTTTCTCTATGAAGTGACAGTATCTTGTGAAGCTCTTTAATTAGAGCTTCTCATCACTTCTTTAATGTATCCGCTTGAATCATCTTTTGATTGTGTCCTTGTGGGGTCTTTTTTGGCAACAAGCCAACGAGAGGTTATTATTTTTGAGTTAAAAAACCCTTTGGATTCACTGGTGATTTATATTCAAAAGGAAGTGAATCTGGAGCAACTCTCACTCCGCTGGTAACTATCATTGGTAATTGACTTGACTGAGAGAAAGTTGCCTCAATGAAATATGCCCTCCAGCCGCTTTTTGGCCTTTTAATTGAAGAGACATAACTACCATCTGATCTTGCTATCATTGTTTTGGCTTGCCATGTTTTACCAATTTGATCTATCCTGAAATCTCTGTTGTTTTTATTGTCGGCCCACCAAACCTTGATTTCGTCAGGAACGGTCTTCGATTCAAATTGAATCTGACCATCCTCAAGGAATTTCCATTTGTAACTTGGCCTAGGTTGATTATTAATAATGCTTAGGTAGAAAGAAAAAAGAGGCTCCAAGATATAAGTTCCATTTAATCCGTGACCAACATTTGGAACATATCGAAGATGTTTTTCTCCCGGAAGCTCATCATAATAAAATTGCGATGATGTTGGGATAAAAAATTCGTCTCCAGCAGCATTTATAATGTATTTGGGAATTTCATATCTATTTTTGTAACTGAAGGGGTCAACTAAATTAAATAATTCATCAGCTTCAGGTGATCCCCACCAATCCATAACCTTCAGATCTACATAGTCTTGAATTGCTGGTGCCCAAAACCCATAAACCTCCCAATGATGCTCAAAAGAGGGTTTGATATTAAGCATATCAATTACCAGAGGCATAATTGCTTTTACTCTGTTATCAACGGCAGCGGTAGTCCAAGTTGCCCAGCCTCTTTTTGAGGCCCCGGTAATAACAAATTCTTTTACTTGAGTTACATTAAAAATATCTTGAATAACATCCATTGCAGCTATCGTACTTTTGGTCATTGCCATTCTTGCCGGCCATTTGGGATCGCCCGTTAAAAAAAACTTTTTCCATGTATAAGCAATAATTCCATCCTCTGTTCTTTCAAAAATTTCATCTTTGAATGCTAATGGCTGATTTGGAACAGCGCTTAATTCACTAACAATTGAACCAGAGATCAGCGCCAGTTCTATTAATTGACTAGAAGAAATTGGAGGAGAATCATCTGTATCTCCAGCACCAATGACAAGTAGAGATGTATTTACTTTAAGCGCCTTGGGCTCAATAACTTTTAGCCAATGCGACCATGTGGGGCGATTAACTTCATTGGTAGAAAGATACTGTTGCGAAATCATTTTAATGTTATGTACAAAATAATTTTCATATTCCTTAGTTTCTTTTACTTCATAGCTAAATGATTGATCCACTTGATGGGCGTATTCATCCAAGCCAGTCTGATTAAATTCGGGCCTCGGTCCTGAGTCAGCCGGAAGGACAGTTAAAAAAAATAAAATGTATATAAATTTATTTAGCAAATGAAAATTTATTCAATAGATTTTAAAGGCTTCTTATTTCTCAACATTGTCAATAAAGGAATAAAGAAAAGCCATGTCTTGTGATAATGTTTAGGGAATAATCTTTGAGAAAGATCCAATAGTCTTGCATCCAACCCAATAAAAATTCTACTCTTATTTTTTTTTACACCATTGAGAATTATTTTTGCAGCCTTGCTAGGATGCATGCCTCCTTCTCTAAATAGTTCACCCATTTCTTGTTGCGATTTAGGAGCATTCTTTGTCAAAATAGATGATCTTGATTGAGTATTCTCAAAGTCCTCATCACTCATTCTGGCAGTTGCGGCAATATTAGTCCCAATATGTCCCGGATGCACACAGTGTATTTGCAAGTTAGGGTTAGTTTGTTTCATTTCTAGCGCAAGACTTTCAGTGAATCCTCTAACGGCAAACTTAGTAGCATGATAGACAGTTTGTCCAGGCACAGCCACCATTCCAAATATTGATGAAGTGTTAACAATAGCTGCTTCAGAATTATTTATCATATGAGGTATAAAAGCCCTTGTGCTATTAACAACCCCATTAAAATTAATACCCATGACCCAATCCCAATTATCTTCATCCATGTCTTTAAAATGAGCACCTGTTGTAACACCTGCATTATTAAAAACTAAGTCTACTTTCCCATGCTGATCTATGACTTTTTGCGGCAATGCTTCTATTGAAGGTTTATCGGAAACATCTAACAGATGAGAGGAAACTGAAACATTATATTTTCTGAGCATATCCACTGTTTCATTCAACGTTTCCTCATTTACATCGCAGACGCAGACATCAGCCCCATCTTTTGCAAGAAGCACTGCTAGGTATCTTCCCATGCCAGAACCTGCTCCAGTAATTACAGCTACTTTTTCTTTAAAACTTTTCATTATTGAGTCCTTTAAATTATTGTATATTTATAGCAATGAAAAGTATCCTGCTAACGTTGATGGTCTTTAGTGGCTTAATTGTTTTTGCTGATGATAAAAACGAAGCCTCTCAAAGCTCCAATCCAATCCTTATTGATGTAAGAACACATGCTGAGTGGGATGATGGCCATATTGAAACAGCCATTCATATACCTTTAGATAAAATTTCAAATACGATCAAGGATGTGATTAACGACGAGGACCAGGTAATTTATCTGTACTGCAGAAGCGGTAATAGGTCGGGCCAAGCAGAGATAGCTTTAAAAAGCATTGGCTATGTTAATGCAAAAAACGTTGGCGGCATAAAAGAAGCAAGCACTAATCTTAGTCTAGAGATAATAACAGATTAGATTGCTGAAGAAGGCTTTGTTTTTTTTATAAAAGCCATGCTAAAAATATACTTCTCCCATCAAAAAGCCACAGACAAAAAAGGCTACTGACCATCCTGGATACTCAGAACAAAAGAAAACTAACTTGCTTATATAATCAAACATTTTTTACCACAGATTTTGCAATTTCATATGCAATATTTATGCCAATAATAAAATTTTAATGCAGAATTAGCGATCACTAATCATTCATTGAAAATGTTAAGGTATGTTTTATACACATTTTATAAGCTAAAACTAGGAGTAATTTATGTCTAATTTATCAGAGATTGGTGAAGCGATCAGATACTACAAACTGCATGCTGATGGAGGTTACGCAGAGTGGTCAAAAGTGCCATGCACTGATGACTATAAGATGCATGTACCATCAATGGGTTTCAATACTGTGGGCCCAGTTGAAAATGAAAAAGTTATATTTGGATGGTTAACTGAAATAGGAGCGCAGCAAGAGTTAGTTGATATCGTTGAGTTTGGTGCTTACGTCACATGCAATCTAAAAATTTCAGATAAAGATGGCGGCATGTTGGATGTCGTTGAAGTATTTAAGACAGACGGTAGTGGCAAAGTTGAAGAAATTTGGGCTCTTTAATTAAAGCTGAAATCTTAAATTAGTTCATGACTAAAATTTAAATTAAAGGAGCTCTTCATGAAATATTTAATACTAATAACAGCTATTCTTTTTGGCATAAATTGTTCTGCTGACATTATCGGTAAAGCCAAAATTACTGATGGAGATACGATTGTAATTGAAGGTATCAAAATTAGATTTACTGGTAGTGATGCGCCAGAGAGTTATTTTTTTGGTAAAACTCAAACTTGTTTAGATGCATCGGGTAAAGAATGGGAATGCGGTAAGGCAGCAACAGAGAAACTCAGGCAGTTAATAAACAATCAAACAGTCAGATGTTCTGATGAAGGTAAAGATAGATATGGAAGAACATTGGGTATTTGTTATGTTGGTGAATTAGATCTGCAGGCTGAAATGGTTAAATCTGGGATGGCTGTTGCTTACTTGCGATATTCCGATAGATATGAACAAGAACAAAATTACGCAAAACAGAAAAGAGCTGGTATGTGGGGTGGGGAATTCCAAGAACCTGAAATCTGGCGAAGAGAGAACAGAAACTAGTAAGTTTTTGAAATTGGCCGGTTCATAAATAAACCGGCCTAATAAATTTTAACTAGTCCGCGTAATCCAAACCTTTTTCTTTCTGGACCTCTCGCTTGTTTGGGTTTACAGATTCTCTAAATGGCACATCAACAATTTCTCCCTCCACCGCAACTCCTGATGTCTCAGAGTATTCATCGGGTAATCTGACTTGCAATTTTGTCCCAATTTCTGAGGATGTCCATGGCACCCAGCCTAGAGCTACATTTGTCTCTAATTCTGGTGACCACCAAGGAGAGGTAACATAACCCATATCATTACCATCCATGTCTGCAATCAGCCAAAAGTCTGGAGCATAGTCCGTAATCTCTTTTCCGCCAAAAATCATACCTACCATTCTCATTTTGAATGGGAATTCTCCACCGTCAATCATGGCACGTTGTTTTTCTAATTCTGCTTTACCAATGTAATCCGCCTCTTTATTTCTTGGTACCTGATAGCTTAGGTTTACTTGAAAGGGTGAAGTCTCATGATCTAAGTCCTGACCCCAAGATAAAATACCTGCTTGAATTCTGCGATGATGCGCTGGCGCAATAACCATCAAGCCAAATTCCTCTCCAGCTTCTAGCACAGCATTCCATATAATTTCAGCATTCTCATGAGCATCTCTTACATATATTTCATAGCCTTTTTCTCCGGTAAAGCCAGTTTGACTTATAACCACATCCGCTCCACCAATTTTTGTTTCCATCAAGCCATAGTAGGGTATTTCTCTAAGTTCTTCGCCTGCAAGTTTAGCCATCAAGTCTTCGGAAAGCGGGCCTTGAATTTGCAAAGGACAGACATCAATCTCATCGATTATGACGTTATATTTTTTAGAGATATTTACACCTTGAAGCCAAAGCAAGAGATCACTGTCAGAAATCGAAAACCAGAATTCATCTTCAGCCAGTCTTAATAGAACTGGATCATTAAGAATGCCGCCTTTATCGTTACATAAAATTGCATACTTACCATTGCCTGGCTCAATTTTTGTTGCATCACGAGTAATCACATAATCTGTAAAAGCCTCAGCATCTGGACCTTTAACTCTGATTTGCCTTTCAACAGCTACATTCCACATGGTCACTCGATTAACCAGCGCCTCGTATTCAACCATGGCTCCACCATCCTCTGGTCTGACATATCCTCTTGGATGATAGATTCGATTATAAACAGTTGCTCTCCAGCAACCAGCCTCATGAGATAGGTGCCAAAAAGGCGATTTTCTAACTCTTGTTGAAATCAAAAGCTCAGTAGGCGTGCGGCCACTTTGTCTAAGATTATATGGAACCACTCGATCGCTTTGATCAACATTTGGATGGTTTGGATGTTTCATTGTTTTTCCCCCTTTAAGTTATTACGTTGAAATTATTTAAGTTCGAACCCTCTCATTATTTGGATCATAGAGAGATCCTTTACCAACTATTTGAACAGTCATTGGATAAACACCATCTCCATTTTCATTGAAGTACTCAAGTGCAAGTGACTTTCCTTGTATCGCTATATTTTTTGGTAGATATCCCATAACTACAAATTTTTTAATTGACGGGCAGTATGACATCCCTGTGGCATATGATCTTCGACCTTTACTATCTACAGGCACTTCACCAGTATCAGGGTCTATGATCGGAGATGTTCCAACTGGATAACGAGAACCACTGCCAGATACATCAAGATTATCTAAGGTCATGGTACATAAAATTGCGCTAGGCTCTTCTTCCCGATGCGCTAAATGAGCTGCTTTACCATGAAAATCAGCCTCTTTAACTAAACGCCTTTCAATAGCTGACTCACAAGCATTGTATTCAGTTTCTAGATCAGCTCCTTGCAACCTGAAACTTTTTTCAAGACGTCTGCTGTTGGCATAAGTTTCAATTCCTACAGGTACGACTCCAACATCTAATAGTGAGTCATATAAAGCCAAGCCCTCATCAGGGTCATTGTTTAAATAAATTTCCCATCCACTTTCACCAACATAGGAAATGCGTGATGCCCAGACATCAATTTTCTTGCCTCCGGATAAATTAAGTGTAAGATTTTTTGCAGCAACAAAAGGGAAGTTCTCTATGGTTAGCTCATTTGGATCAATAAAATGGCCCAGAGCTTTTTTTGCTTGGGGCCCCCATAATCCTAATGTAGCTATATCATGCGTGCGGATATTAATGTCAGCATTCAGGCCCATATCATCCCTATAATTTCGTAATGTCACCCAGTCACGGTTACCATCAGCTCCTCCAGTAACAACTCTATATCGCTCTTTACCAAGGCGAGATATAGTAAGGTCTGCATGGACTCCACCATCCTCATCTAGAAAATTTGTATAAATCATGCGTCCCTCAGGGGTATTGCCACCGACTTTTGCTACCGAGAGATATTCCAACATACGTTCTGCGTCTGGACCCTCTATGTCCATGATAGGAAAGTGTGAAAGATTAATCATGCCGACTGAATCACTCATGGCCAGATGCTCTGCGTTAGCAATTTCATATGGAACATGGCGACGATCCCACTCATTTTCTCTAATAGGAACTTCTTTTAGATATTTATCAAGTTTTTCTTTATTACTTTCATATGCAAAAGCACGTTCCCACCCAGCCACTTCATTTTCAAATACGCCGCCTAATTCTTTTTCTCTTGCATAGAAAGGGCTGACATAGAGCTCTCTTTGACTGATATAGGGTTCTCTCGGATGAACTGCAGGTGTGTAGATGGTTTGCGCATTCTCAAATGATCGTGTTTTCACAAACTCCTTTTCTTTTTGAGCTGGATAAAATCTGGAGATATCAAAGGCATGCATATCTACTTGGGTTTTACCGTGCATCATCGATTCTGCACACAATCTTGCGCATCCAGGGCCGTCTTTGACCCAAACTGCTTCACACAACCAAAACCCCCTTACTTCTGGACTTTCGCCTATCAAAGATCCTGCATCGGCAGTTACGGATAAAAGACCATTGAATGAACTTTTTTCATCCCAACCAAGCTCATTAAGTATAGGCGTCGTTTCAAAAGCTTTCTCTAAAGGCTCAGCAACTTCTTCAAGATCTAGATATCTCATAGAGTCAGATATCATTGTTTTCTCAGGGTTTCCAATGTCTGCAGGATCAACGAGCCTAGGTTCTTTGTCCTCGTAATAACCCCACTCGAGCATCCCACCGTGAAGTCTACCTGTGTCTCTTACGTAAGCTGAATTTCCCTGATCACGAAGGAGGGGATAGACAAGGAGTTCGTCTGTTCCTTGTATCTCAGGTAGCGGACCAAAAAACAACAAAGGGTGTTCAACCGGCATTAACGGCACTGGAACACCGGCCATGTCTCCCATTAATGGCCCCCAAATTCCTGATGCAATCACAACCTTCTTAGTTTTGATTATTCCTTTGTCTGTTTTAACGCCAGTAATACGATCATTCTCAATTTCAAAGCCTATAGCGGGCGTGTCAGTATATGTTTTGAGAGCACCTTTTTCTTTGGCAGTCTCCACAGCAAAGTTAACAACATCTTGAGAACGGGGAGTTACCAAACCAGCATCTGGATCCCACATTGCACCTCGAATTGATTCCTCATCTAACAATGGAAATTTTTCTTTAGCTTCAGATGCAGAGATTAGTCTGACATTCGTCCCAAATGCTTTGCCTGATTCAACTTTTCGTTTAAGCTCTTCCCAGCGAGCGTCATCATCTTTACGGCAAATCTCTAAGCCACCTTTTTTTAGAAAGAATCCATTGTCCTCATAGAACTTTCTGCTGAAGCTTGTTGCCCAACAACCAAGCTTGTCATGGGTTGTGTTATAGACAAAGTCTGAAGCATGCGCCGTTGAGGCTATGTCAGAAGGAATGATGGTAGATTTTTCCAAACCTACAATATTTTTTTGTCCAAGTTCTGCCAACCAATAAGCAAGCATTGATCCCACAATACCTCCAACACCAACAATAACTACTTCTGCATCTGATGGGAATTTAGAGGATTGATTTGACATAAACAGGTTTAAAAAAATTATCAAAAAAAATCATACTATTTTTTGATAATAAGCTCAGAATTTCTTGCTGTCCAATCTTTATTTCATTATTTTTTGCATGCCTTTTTTGCTCAAAATTTATACATTTTTTTAATTAAAAAAAGAGGCCCAAAAGCCTCTTTTAACTGCTGTTATTTTTACTAGAATTTTTAATGCATCAATCCCCGAGGAGGATTTTTGCAGCTAATTGGGTGTCCATATACTCTTTCAATTCAAGAATTTTGCCATTTTTAATTTTTAATAAAAAATGATATTTATTATTGTAGTTCTTCCCCGAGGTATGAATTGCTTCACCGCTTACCTCAACAGCAACTCTCTCATTTTCAGCAGTTATGCCTGTAATATTAAATTTAATGCCGTCTGGAAAAGCAGAGAGAATGCCTTGAGCAAAGTCTACAATTTCTTGCTTTGTTCTTGTACCGCCAATGGAATTATCTCCCGCAGTCCAGATAATTGAATCATTATTATAAAAATCTAAATAGGTTTCAGACCCTGAGCCAAGGGCTTCAAAAAATTTAATAGCAATATCTTTATTTTCTTCTGTAATAGAAGTCATTTATTAAGATCTTTTAGAAGACTTCTCGCAGCAAACGAAACTAAGATCGCAAAGGGAACGCCTGTAACTATGACGGATGTTTGAAGCGCTCCAATCCCACCTCCGGCTAAAAGTACGACTGAAATTATACCTAGAGATAACGCCCAAATAATTCTTAAAATCATTGGCGGCTCATCTTTAAAATTTTCTTTCTTGGCAGCAGTTAGCATTGAAGTAACCAAGGCTCCTGAATCAGATGAGGTTACAAAAAAAGTTAATATTATTATGATTGCTAGCCACATGATTACTTGAGAAAAGGGGAATTGCTCTAAAAAAATAAATAGTGAAACAGCTATATCATTATTAATTGCTGTACTCAGAGACGAAGGCTCCATAAATTCTTGATAGATAGCTGCGTTGCCAAAAACACCCATCCAAATGAAAACAATAAAGGTTGGAACCAATACCGCTCCTACTAGAAATTCTTGAATTGACCTGCCATAGGATATTCTTGCAATAAAAAGTCCAACAAATGGAGACCATGCAAACCACCAAGAATAATAATAAAGAGTCCATGCATTTTGCCATGAAGAGTCTGAATAACCTTGAGTATTTGTAGATAAACTCAGCAATTTTTGAACATATGAGCCTAGATTTTGCACAAGACCATCTAAGATATAGCTTGTTGGCCCAGTAATAAAAATAAAGGTTAGAAAAATAATACATAAAACGATGTTTATTAGAGATAAGATTTTAATTCCTACCTTCAAACCCAATACAACACTAGCTAGCCCCATAAGGGTTATAAGAATTATGATTCCAACAGTATTGATAAAGCTGCCTTCAATAACCCCCATATAGCTGAGCCCAGAATTGATTTGATTTGCACCAAGCCCTAGGGAGGTGGCTATGCCAAATATTGTAGCAATGATTGCTAGAACATCTAATGATACTCTTCCCCAAATATTTCTTGTTAATGGGCCTGAGAAAAATGAACTTACCCGAAAAGGTAATTTATTGTTATAGGAAAAATATGCAAAACAAATTCCAACAACGCCATAGATTGCCCAACCATGAAATCCCCAGTGTAGATAAGCAAGATTCATTGAAAGATTGGCTTTGTCTGAAAAAGATGCACCATCTTTGTGAATGACATCTGAGCTAAGATGCATGATGGGTTCAGCTACACCATAAAACAACAAGCCAACACCAAGACCTGCGCTAAAAAGCATAGCTATCCAATTTACTCGTGAGAACTCTGGTTTTGCATCCGGCCCTCCAAGAATCAATGATTTATGCTTGCTAAAAGCTAAATAAATTACAAACACTAAAAAAACGTTAGTAAGGAGGATAATCAACCAACCCAAGCTATCAGAAATTTGATTTTGAGCATCTGCGAATAATTGATCAGCCTCTTTGAGATTGGTAAGCGTAATACCAATGAAAGCAATAATTAAAAAAATAGAGAAAAGGAAGCGTTTGGGCGCGATTTTGGTAAACATCGCGATTAGTCTACTGAATATGCTTGATAAATACCTCAAATTAAAAATAAAGCGTCTTTTTTTTATATTTACTTAAATTTTTGATGTTCATTTGTTATGGTCTAGACATGTCTTTAAAAAACTTAAGTTTTGACTTAAGCAAATATCACGATGGAAGAAGGTTTCACAACCGATTTCAGTCCGTCACTCAACTCTAAATTAAATAAATCCCTAGGGAGAAAATATGATAAATACTATCAAAAGTAATGTTCAAAATTTAAGGCTAGCCTTTAATCAAAGAAACTTTGATAAATTTTTTGGGAAAATTGTTTCTGCGGTCTCTGCACTGGCAATAATTAATGCTTCAGCTTACAGCGGATATATTTCTGCTCAATCTC
>Ga0222719_10003566_pt1 | contig 13804 bp, 15 predicted proteins | sample C33_34DmetaG_FD_165039 | JGI IMG/M metagenome (GOLD analysis project Ga0222719, IMG submission 165039) | Estuarine water microbial communities from San Francisco Bay, California, United States - C33_34D | ecosystem: Environmental > Aquatic > Marine > Unclassified | place: USA: California...
TTTCCTCACCAAATGTTTCAGACTGAACACCCACTTTTTGCACCGTTGTGCGTATTGGCAGATATCGCTTAAAAGCCCTGTCAGCGTTTCTCAACGCTTGTGAGCTATCAGGATTATTCTTTGCCAGCAACGCAACAATATCATCACCGAATTGTTCAAAAGCATCGCCAACCTTCTGACTATTGACGTTTGGGTCAGCCTTATATCGAACCGTTTTTGCATCTATATCCGCTAAAATCTTCTTAATGTCAGAACCACTACCGCCAAAATTTTTCAAGTCGTCAATGATCTTACTCATTTCAATAGCGGCAGGGTCTTTGTAATCTCTTGAAACAACCAGACCCTTTAGATTGTTATTGTAAATCGTAGACAGATCACTGCCAACCTGAGACCCTTGTAACGTCATAGGGGTTAGTGCTTCATCGTAAGCATTATTAATAGCTTTATTTGCCCAAGCATATAAAGCATTGCCCTCAAGGTCTTTAGGGGCTTTTACTCCAAGAGGTCTTAAAGCCTCATTGATTGTTTCTCTATTAAATTGCACCTTTGCTTGCTCTCTAGCCCTTTGCACAATTGAGCCGACAAAAGGCATTGTCTGAGCGTATGCTTCCTCAAACTGACCCATGCCACTTTTGACACCGGATTGCTGACCAATTGTAAGCGGTATGCCCATTTTCTTCATTGGCTCTGCCATCGGACTTTTTGGTATGCCCTTAAATGGCGGTATATACGTTAATTGTGACATGCCACCACTAAGTAACGCGCCTGTCAGGGTTGTTGCAGGGTCAAAGTCTGATTCTGCCCCAGCATATAAAGCACCCCCAGCCGATGACTTGCCTACTGTTGAAGACAGTTTTGCGCCCATTGTTAAGCCAGCCGCAGGAAGACTGCCAAGCATTTGCCAGCCCATAGCGGCCGCTGGGTTTTCTTGTTGAAAAGCCGCCCTGTCTTTGTCAATTATCTCTTTGATTTCGCTGTATGACTTATCAGAGCCTAATGAAACCAGAAACGCATTAATTTCATCGTGTGTGCCAAACATCATGCCAGCACCGACCTCACGAGCTACATCCGTTAAGACTTGCTTCCAGTCGCGCTTTTTGCCTTTGCTATACTCTAAATCTTCGCCTAATTTTTTAGCCATTTAACTATCCATATATCTGAAAGCCGCCACTTACACTATCGTAGAAAACATCCCCTTCGCGTATAAAGCCTTTTTCGACAAGACTGTCCAATTCCTCATTGCTTTCAGGCGAGTAAAACGGTGACGCTCCGCTTAACTCAAACTGTTGCTCAAATCCAGTCGGATCGCCTTGATTGTTACTTAGGTAATTCATGTACTCATCACGATACTGCTTTTTAAATCGTGACATCTGCTTCATGCCCTTAATTAGAATTAAATTCCCACGAGTTGTTGTAGACAAGCTAGGTACTGCGGCTGAAAATAAATTAATTTCCATGTCAGATGTTGAGCCTGAACCAGCTACCCTGTAACGAGGAATGAGGTAAGAAATAGTTTTCTGCACTAATTCTTGATCGCCTAATTGATCTATTTGATCAGAAGGCAAAACGCCCATTGTGTTAGCTATTCTTTTCACGTCTAAAAGAAACTCACTGCCAGCACCTGTCGTAACACTTCCGCTTTCTAGGGCAGACTCAATAAGATTTAGGCGCGGAACAATATTTGTTTGTTCATTTAAAAGTTCTTCATCCAATCCCTTCAGTCGAGATACTGCGTACTTACCTAATTCAGCCTGATAAGCAGATTCAGTCTTAGGTGCTTCAACAGTAACACCACCAGACTTCATTAGGTATTCCCTCATCCACTGCTGACCTTCTGGGGTATCTGGGTCAAGCCCTATATCTATCGCCGCCTGACGAGCCTTTGACGGCTCTGGCATAGCCTTTTGGTACAACTGCATCATAGCAAGCTGATTAGCTATTTTTTGCTGTTGAGCCTCTGCCTGACGCTGTGCGGCCGCTTGTTCAGCCTGTGTATAAGACTCAAGCATAGCACCTAGACCAGCACCTGTCGTAATCGGTCTGTCCTGATAGCCTGACAGTTGTAAGCCAGTAGCCGCCGCCGCCCTCAGACCCTCTGCTGATAATTTGTCCATAATGCTTGGTGTTCTAGCACCTGTCGGTGGCATAGATGGTGGCATCCCTGCTGGACGTGGCTGTGGCAGTGGTACGCCCTGCTGTGTTGCTTGTCTCTGTGGGGTTAATGTTGGGCGCGGAAATGGAACACCAGCAAACGCTTCACGCTGTGGCATTTTTTGCTGAATAGCCGCCATTGTTGGCGCAAGCATAGAAGATTGTGGCTCGTATGGCTTCGGAACGCCAAACTTGCCCTGTTGTGCCGCTTGAAAAAAGCTGGTTGCTGGGGGCATTGGTTGAGCTAGTATATTGCCCTGCTGAAAGCCATAAGGAAACTGATATCCGTTTGCCATGTTAAAACGTCCCCAATAAACCGCCGCCTAGCAGATAAGGTGCATATGCACCAAAGCCAGAACCTGCTGGTAAGAAATTAGAAGCCAATGAAGCACCAGCCCCTGCACCACCTAAAAAGCCTAGTGCTGGGTTTCTGAATTGTGGCGTGATAGTCTGTCCACCTAATGCACCAGAACCGCCCTGAACCATCTGCAAGTAATCGCCTAGCTTCTGATATGGACGCTGTTGCTCGAACTGGAAACGCTCAATATCAGCCGCTAGTTCTGCCTGTGCTTGCGCCTCACGAGCCGCACCAACGCGAGCCAACATATTCTCATCAGCAAAGCCAAACTCATATGCGGCTGGGGCTTGCTGGATAGCGGCTTGTTGTGCCTGATAAGCCATAGGTGCTAGTGCTTGTGCAATTGCGGCATCTGAGTAACCAGAGCCGTAACGCCCTGCCTGTGCCGCCTGTGACTGCACTTGCTCCATCACTGGTCTAAATGCCGCCGCCTGTAATGGGTTAGTCCCCATCAGGTTCTGCATCACAACCTCTTGCGTGGCTGGGATAAATGGACTGCCAGCCATGGCTTTTTCCCTAATGCCTCCAAGTGCCATTTGCGTTTCTGGAGAAAAACCTACTACAGTGCTTTCTGGGTAATACTGTGGAGTTGCAGATTCATACAGACGCTGTGCTTCTGCCATGCCGTACTTTAGAAACGGCTGTGCATATTTCGGAGCTAGTTGCTGTTGTGTAATGGTTCTTGTAGAACCGCCACCCTTAGACATATCAAAGTTCCCTTACAAAAACAGTGGACTTAGGTTCGTAGTCCTTTAGTTTACGTTGCCACCCCTTGCGGCCAATAATTTCCATTCCTGAACAGCCGATTGATCTAGCCCACTGAGCAATGTCTTTTTCGGCCTCTATTAACTCATCCAAATCGCCACCAGCTAACCATATGCGGCAAACGCTTCTGCGTGGATAGTCAACAATCTCCGTTACAATAGCACACTTTTCTCTAGGAAAAAACTGTGCCTTGCCATTCTGTACCGCCAGCCACACATCATTTATGCGGTGGCTATTACTGGCATATGGTAGTGCCGCCTCTATCCAGTGCTGGCATCGCTCCCACTCATCCAATAATGAGGTATGCAAAGTCTGCATCGTGTCCTGAATTGTCATAGTTTATAACCATTGTGCCATTCGTACTACTGCCGTCAATATAGGGGTTATGATGCCAAGGATTATGATTAACCCCTGTGAAGAAAACAAGGCTCTGTATATTATAGCGTGGCTCATTAACCGTAATCTGCGTCTCGTTGGATGGCAATGTCACATAGCCAACACTGTTTAGCCCACCTTCAATAGTACGGTTAAGCACCTCTGCAATTTCGCGTGTAGTTGCATTGATCGGATTAAGTGTGCGAAAATTTGTGGTTCTCTGCGCTATTGTCATTATCTGCGCCCAATCTCTCTAGCCTCAATATCAATGCCCTGCACAGACTTCCATTCACCTGTCATTTTCATTCTAACGCGGTGATACCTACCCTGTGCGCGGAAATTAGCGTAATTGTCGGTGTTTGGTGAAACTAGGCTAGTAAAGGTGGGATCGTCTGACATATTGTCCCTAGTGCCAACCTGTATAGATGCTGTGCCTTTTTCGTAATATGGGTACACTCTAGACAAGAAATTATGCTTGCCAGCCGCAAGTGGTATCTCACCTGTTTCAATAGTAGCCTCAAGTGGACTACCAGTCATTGTGTATATCTTATCACCTAACGCCCCACCAAAAAAGTAATCGCCACCGCGCCAGACATTTGAGTCAAGACTAGCTGGTAATGTTTCAATTGAGGTGCTTACATTATCTAACTGCTCAAGCGTATAGCCAGCCGTAAAGAATGGCACTAGCAAGTTAGCCTCTAAATTCGCCAACGACCAACGACCTAGATTGTAGTTAAATATAAGCAACCTATCAGGTGTCCCTGTTGTATTTTCGTTGGAAACATACGACCACATGGCAATCTGATTGATAGGATCAGTTGAGCTTGTTATAAGATTTTTGTAGCTAAAATCACAGTCTTCCTTGAAAAAATCATCTACCTTGTTTTCGCCGATAGCCGTAGTGCCTTGCCCATCAAAAGCAAAAAATCCACTATCAGAATAAAAGAACACAAGACTACCAACATTACAGACTGTGCCAGATATTTTACAGCCGCGCTGTGACTCAACCTTGTCAAACTGAAAGACCAGTGGCAAGCCGGAGTATGTGGCGCGGAATATCCCACGCTCTAAGAGAATTGTAGCATACTCGCCGCCAACAATCCCAGTAATAGCCCCTGAGTCTACGCAGTCCTGAAAATCGCTTTGATTTGTGCCTGATGTCCAGCTAGTCGGGTCATTAAATCCAGACCACTTGACACGGTATGGCTTGCGCCCAGACCCTTCGTCAATGTTGCCTGTGAACACAAAATCACGCACAACAGCGATATAGTCTGCCTTTGGTGCGTCAGTTGAAAGAGTGGCAAACTGTGTGGATGATCCCAGCGTGTATTCCTGTAAATACTCACCAATCCCACCAGAGGTAATGACTTGATTTCCAAACTGCACAAAACGCCAACGCTCGTTAGTGCCTAATGAATAAGTGCCACCAGAAATGTCGTCTAACGCTGAAGTTGCCGGATTAAACTCGTAAAGACGAGTAGAATCACCAGCAAATAGATTAGCCGTGCCATCGTCAGCCTTTGCGCTGTATATACCTAAAATCGTGTCACTTGCAGAACCAGAGAAAGCTGAAAACGCATTTAGGCTTTTATAGCCGTTAGCAATAGGCACAACATTTAGTGCCTGAACTAGCTGATTATTCATATCTGGCTGATCTGGTAGCCACTCGCCAAACTGTATCATTGTACTAACCAAACCTCATTGCCTGTAGAAGCGTTAACCCAAGTTCCTGAACTAACAGATGCATCAGACCAAACTTCACTGCCTACCGTTGCATTAATCCAAGTTTCAGAGCCTACAGCAATATCCGACCATATCTCCGAGCCAATTGCTGAATCCGACCAATCCTCGCCTAGTATACTCCCTGTAATGCTTCCTGTAAAAGCACTGGACGCTGTACCACTATAAGCAAATGTTGCGTTAATTCCGCTAGACACTGTCATAGCAATATTAGGCGTGGCTTGTGCATTAGTAACAAATTTACCAACGGCTGTCACCGTCATGGCAATAGATGCTAGTGCGTCCTGCAATCTGACCCTAGTTGCCGCAGATGTTTCCGTAATTGCGGCAGACACTGAAGCTGACACCGTTCTAATAGGTGTTATAACGGCAGAGAACGATGCCGCACCTGATACAGCCGCGCTTGCTAACTTTACTCTAAAAGCGTCAGCAGATGTCGTTATGGCTATATTAACGGCTGATGCGGCAAATCTTAGTCTGGTTGCAATCGTGCTAGTAGTGATTGCTGTGGACACCGATGAAGCTACTACAGCAACTCTAGAAGCTGAAGACGCTACTGAGGCTAATATTGCAACGCTTGAGGATGGTGTTCTTACCCTAGAAGCAATTGTGCTGACTGTCGTTGCCAGAGATACGCTTGAGGCAAGCTCTGCTATCTTTACCGCACTGCTAGTAACCGTTGCCGCTATTGATGGGGCGGCTAATACATTGGCTATTCTGGTGGCTATCGTAGAAACAGTTGCCGCGACTGAAACCGCCGCAGTTCCATCATGCAATGTAAGATTGTCTAATTGCTCAAGATTGCCATAGCCATCCAGAGCGTCCATTGACCCCCAATTATCTAATTGTTCAAGGGTGGCCATGCCCTACCCCTTAATCGGCTGATACGTCCAGATCGCCTGTCTGAATCCGTAGGATGTCACCAGTAGCAATAACCTTAGACGCTGTGAACGATCCATGAATCAACAGGTTTCCTGCTGTACTAGCATCGAAGATACCAAAATGGCTTACCGTTCCCCAGTCACCTGTTGCGGCTGAAAACTCAACTGCCGCATCGTTGCTAGCTGTGCCAGATGCCGCCGCACCAAAACTTGCCGCTACCCTAGCATAGCCAGACCCAGAGAGTTCTGCGCCAGAATTGTCGTCATTGAATGACACTGTGGAAAGCCCGACATACACCGTTGCTGGTGCTGTATAACTTGCTGTGGCGAGAATGTGATCAAGAATTTCATTCTCAAGATAGTCTGACATTGCGCTCATAGTTTACTCCAAACTCGCGTTTTGCTTGCTGTAAATAGACTTGATAAACAATGACCCCGAACCGTAATGGGCGCGTTCCTCATCTCGTCTAACTTCTTCCATACCACGACTGAACTTCTGATCATACTGTGCGGCTCTCTGCTCATCGAGCAAATACGCATAGGCCTCTGCCAATGCGCCATACAAGTAAAGATCAGGCGATCTCAGAAACAGCGTTGGTGTGTTGCTGTCACTGATAGCCGTTAGGCTTCCAATATATACTATTTCAGCCGTATATGCACTATCTGGAATAGGGCGTAGTTTCATCTCACGCCCAATAATGCTAAACCCTAGCGGCTTGCCTGTGGCGTTGTCAGGATAACTGGTATCCAGAGAGACTGGGCTGTGGTACGTCAGAACCGTTAATGGCGTTGTGTTTAACTTGACCTCGCGTATTTCACGCATGTCAGTCGGCAGGGCAATAAACTCATCACCCGATGTCAGTGTAGCCGTTGACCGTTTTTCCTGTTCGCGTGTCTCTAGCTCACGCGACATACGACCTTCTGCTAACTGGATAAAATTAGGAATCTGACTTGTAAGGTCATCCCTTGCAAGAAAATTGGCAATAGCCGTTTTCAGTTCTGAATAGGTACTAATGCTCATACGTTACCGCCACCAGTTCTAAATGCGCGGTTTTCGCCATCATTGAGCCACCGCTTCCAGCCTTTAGGGTTTTCACTAGGCTTGCCCAGTGTCTTCAAAAGGTGATGATACAATACATTCGGTATTTCGGCAATGTGCGCCATGTGCTTCTGTGTTCCACGCATCTGACCATACTGCCAGTCGTCATTCATCTGCTTGTTAATTTTAAGTAGTGGGTCAAACTTTTGCTCTGTGACGATGTGATCGCCTTCAGTGTCACTTTGTAGCCAGACTGTCTTACCTGTTTGGGGGTCAGTAATCAGGGGGCGTTTCATGTTTCACCTATGCTAATGATAGTGATAATTGTTCGCGTTCTCAGAAGAAAGGGGCGGCGAACCGCCCCTCTCAAGATTAGTTAGGCTGATGTGCCGTCCAAATCAAGCACGGCGGCGTGTGCCTTCGGTGCTAGTGGCTTCAGTGTCCATTCGCAGATGATCTGGAATTTCTCTGCATCACCAGTTGCCGCAATTTCGTTTTCTGCAAAATTACGTCCGTTCAGTGTAGCAACCTCAACAAAGCTAGGATCAATTAAGAACAGCTTGTCATTGCTCATGAAGCGGCTAGGTGCAACCTCAATAGTACCAAAGTCTGTTAGAAATACAGATGTTGAACCAACATATGTGACTTCCTTTGCTTTGGTCATGTTAACTTGGTTGCTGACCAAGTTGGTTGAAGCACTGAGGTCTGAGAACACTGCACGGTTAGCGGCAGATGTTACCATCAGTTCTGGTGAACCACCGTCTGTCCAAGCGTCCTGCATACCGTCTTCGATGAGTGCCAGTGACAGACCACGAGAAGCGGCTGTACCAATAGTCACTGTGTCAGTACCAAGACCAGCAGAGAAGGTTGAACCAGAGCCAACAGAACCGTTTGTGATCCATGTCATCAGCGATGCTGACTTACGAGGGTCAGAAGCGGAACGTGCTACGTTGGTGTCGCCGATTGCTTTCTCAATGTCACGGCGCAGTTCAAGTGACTTTAGAACACGCTGATACTGAGATTCACGCTCACGACCAGCTTTGTCAACCTGTTCCAGAGTATTTGAAACAGCGTAAGCCTTCTGTGAGATTTGCATGTAGTTACCAGCACGAACGGTTGGTGTTGCGGCGGCGATTGACGCATCAGCACCTTCAGTTGCGTAGTTGGTAGCACTAGCGGCGGCTAGTTCCTGAATCTGCCACTCAAGGAAGATTCCGTTGCCAGTTGATTTTTTAACCGCAGAAAAAATTGGAGTTTCATCTGGGTCAATACGATAAATTACATCAGCGAGCTGTTCGCGCTCACCAATGGCATCTGATGTGGTAAAAGTGGTCATAATAAGCTCCTGTTAACGACCTGACATTAAAAATTCTACCGCCGCATCAACAGACTTAGATTTATTAAGTTTGTTCATAGCGTCACGGCGTTGACGTGTTTGCACTTGAGCTTTTGTCTTGGGCTGACCGCCCTTTGCAACCTTTGGTGCGCTTTGGACTTTCTTCTTGACAGCAGGGGCATCCTTCTGGAGCTTGTCGTACTGCCATGCCTTGTACAGCAATTCAACTGCCCTTGCGTCAGACGCATTTGCAATCTCTTGTTCACTGAAGCCCACAACGTCCTGTGCATATTTAATGACATCCAGACGTTCTTTGTTTCTGCGACCTTCATCCTTCCACGCTGGGATACGCTCCAACATTTCAGTCTTCTGTGACGCTAGATGCTGTTGCATCTGTTGCTGTGCTTCAGCCTGTTGCTGTTGAGCGATGCGCTCTCGCTCTTGTTCGACTCGCGCAAGTTCTTCTTTACGCTTATCGTACTCGGCTTTCATAGCAAACAGTTCCTTAGCTTCGTACTGCTGGCTAAGTGCCGTCCAGTCAGGTTCACTAGGAATTGTCTGCTGGAGTTGGTTGCCTAATTGCTCAAGCTGTTGAGCGTAGTAATCACGATACTGTTTGACTTGCTCGGCCTCTTGTTCAAAGGCTTTGCGCTGTTCAGCCAGTTCCTGACTACGCTTTGTAAAATGCTGTTGACGGCTGTATCCTGATCTGAGTTCATCAAGCGTCACCTCATATTCTTCGCCGTCTACCTTGACGGTGTAAACACTTGGTTGCTCTGGCTCGTCACTTTCCTCAGTGTCGTCCTCAACATCTTCGCCTTCGTATTCCTCAGTTTCAGCTACTGCCTCAACTTCCTCATACTCCGGCTCTGAAACCTCTGGCTGTTCTGTAACTGCCTCGGCTTCTACGCTCTGTTCATCGTCAACCTTGTCCGGCTCTGGGGGTTGCATCAACAGGCTTACTGCATCGTGCGTTGATAATGCGCCGTTCTCATCAGAGTTATCGGTCATATCTCTATCCTTTATAAACTAAATTTAGGTTTCACTTCAAGCCCTCAAGACTTGTCTTCGCAATCTTACCGTCCGTGACCACACTTTCAATGTGACCACGCACTGCTGTAAGTGCTTGCAGAAGCTGGTAAATGCGCTCACGGTTCTCAGTGTCAGCGACACCAGATTCCTTCCACGCAGTAATAAATTGATTTTCCAGATACGAAAACGACTCTTGTAGGATTTCGTTTCGTAGGAGTGCCGCCGCTTTCTCGCCGCGATCCATACGCTCACGCAGTTTTCCTTCGTTCATGATAAGAGTGTAAATCCTCGCTGTTGTGTATATGGTCTAAGATAAGAATAAGGGTCACTAGCCGTTCCTAATATCCCACTTGGGGGTGTGCCTAAAAGCCCCTGATTTTCAAAATAACTTGAAGTTGGTGGCGGCGTATATGGTTGAATGTAATTAGGTGACTCAGGTGAAAATGGGCTAGTTGCTGATGTATCCATAATACAGGCTTGTAGTGTCTCGTTGAACACATACCCCTTTGGGCAACGCGCCTGACCTGTTGCTGGGTCTCGCACTGGTGGTACTCTTTGCTGGTTATAAAAACCAGCCCTGTCATTTGTATCAAACCTATTGCTTACATCAAATGGATTGTACATTGGATCGCCTGTGGACACATTAACAGGTATCCCAGCCACTTTAGCTACAAGCCCTGTAACACTCAACGGCATCCCTTGACCATGAACAACGCTCCTAACTCTTCCTGCCTCATCAAAAATAACATCTGAAACAGGCTGGCTAACTCCAAACCTTTCGCCCATAAGACCTAGTCCGGCAGTGTATCCCTGACTAGCCGCTAATGCTGTTCTTCTAGGGTCTCCTGCTCCGAATGTAGATGCCATTTGCTGGGCGGCTTGTTGAGACGCTTGCTGGGCGGCAAGCCTATTTCTATATTCTATCTCTTGAGCCATCTGCTGTTGCATGGCTTGTTGTGCGGCTTGTTGTGCGGCTTGTTGCGCGGCTTCTTGCGCCGCCGCCAGACCACCACCAGTTGCGCCACCACGGTCTGCGCCGGAATATCCTGCTTGTCCAGCACCTCCGCCGCCTCTGCCTCTTTCTGTTCCTGTTCCTGCGTAAGATGCCATATCTACCTCGGTAAGTTAGTGCTGATCTCAGCGTCAGTCTGCGCCTTGATTACTCTTAGTTGTGCCTCTGCCGCGAGTTCCTGTCTGCGTAACTCTAGCTCCGCTTCCATCTTCTCGCGCTCTAACTGAATCTCCATCTGCATACGCTCACGCTTAATAGCCATCTCCTGCTGGAGTTTAGCCATTTCCATCTGCGTCTGTGCCGCATTTGGGTCTTGCTGTGGCTGTTGTTGCATCATCTGCATCTGCATAGCAATCTGCTGTGGATTGTTAAAGAACTGGTCAGCGTCCTTGAAGCCGCCAATCTCCGCTATGCTTCTAAGCGTTGACACATACTGTGGCAAGCTAACAACAGGATTGTCTGCGCCCAGCGTTTGCAGTATCTGCTCCTGCTTTGCCGCAATAGCTTGCAAGAACGCAATCTTCTGCTCATCGTCAGCCGTACCTAAACCGACCTGTACAATGACATCAAACTCACTGTGCCACTCAGCCGGATCAATCGGAACAAAGCTATTACGCAGTCTGACAATGCGTGGCTTGTTATCATACTTGGTGACTAGGTGCAGGATACCCTTGAACAACTGCTTAACCCCACACTCAGCCATGGTTCGAGCGTAGGATTCAAGTTTAACCTGTGCGCCTCTCACAGTCGCGCTAATAGCACTAGCTGTTGTGGATTGCAGGGCATTAGCATCAAGACCTTGTGATGCCTTGCTCATACCAGTACGCTGTTCCTTGACCTGATCCAGATATCCTAGCAGTGGCTGGATTTCACTGCCGACAGGGTTGCCCTGTAACGGCTGGATCATACCCTGCTGACGAACCCGAACAATACCGCCAGCAGTACCATCCAGAAGGTCATCCAGATTCACCATACCCTCAACAGCCGCCATTCGTGGCAGTGTGCTAGTGTATACGCTATCTAGATACTGACGCATCAGAGTAGACTTGATGACCTGTAAATCCTCAGTCATGTCATAGATGGAACGCCCGATCATTCTGTGTGGCATCAGAATTGGGCTGACAACAGAAAATGGAATGTGGTCATATGGTTCGTTGCTGATGATTTCAGTGCCACCTTCGCCAATAGCGACAATGCGGCGTAACTCTGCAATGCCGTCATCATCGTGGTCAACCTTCATGTAGCACTCGTAGTAGACAACCTCAGCGAGTGTCGGGTCTGCGGCATCAATACCTGTATTAGCTTCCAAGTCCTGATAACGCACAGAGCGTTCTTCATCAAGATCAACATCACTGCCAGTTCCAGCATGTCGCTCAACAACCTCACGGTCATAGCCCATAGCCACCAAATCACTAACAGTCATGCTAGTACGGTGTGCAACAAAGTGAGCGTCTTCTAGATCAACAGCGCGGCGGTTAACTAGAAACTCCTCCGGCGGTATATTGATAACCTTAATCTTGCCAGACTTGCGCTTGACGCGAACCCTCACACTAAACGAGCTATCAATTGGTATTTCCTCGCCAGTCATCTCGTCAACCATGAAAGCAGTAGCTTGCTCAGAAATCGTACCGACTATCTCATAGTCAGGATTTGCCATAAGCGCGGCTAATTCAATCTCGCTAAGGTTTTCGTATTCTTCCTCAGTGACATCTTCCTTTTCTTCCCAGTAATACTTGACAACACCAAGCCGGAATAACAACGCATCCTTGAACCAGTTGTATAGGATTTTATAGCCCTCGTTATCGTGGTTGATAACGTAGTTCACATAATCGGTAATCTGGTCAGCGCGTTCAACGTCTTCCTGTGTCCTAGCCGCAAACCGTACATATTGGTCATTGGCTGTAAAGACGCGCATAAGGTTAGGCATAATCTGTTCAATGGTATCCGCAACGTCTGTGCTGATAACCTTGGAACGCCCCTCAACCTCATTGCCCAGAGGCTCACCCAGATAAAAGTCCAGAGCGCGAATACGCTCTTGGCTGTACTCACTGTCAAAGTGATTAAGCGAGTCGCGTATCTCTGCGGTCACAATACTATTTAGCTGATAGTCGTCCATTTTTGCCATTACGTTTTACCTTCGCGCCATACACGCATTTGTTCTCAGTATCGCATATTTTTCGCGTAACGCAATTGGCGCAACGCTTAAACTCATTTTTTGGTTCTGGCTTTTTTGCCTGTAAAGACTGTTTTGGCCTTCTGTATAATCGTGTTATCATCCTTGACCTTGCCTGACATTACAACGCCACTAGTGGTTGACACTGGCACTGGCTTGGGCTGTGGTAGTTCAATAGATACAGTATTTCGCTTTTGAATACAACGATCCATGTTTTCGCAACGCCCACGGTATGGGCAATCTGGACAAACTTTCATTATAATAATCCTAATGCTCTTTTTGAAACTGGGTCTAGCGATTCGAGTTCGAGTAAGCCTCGTTGAAGGCTTGACCCCATACTTCGTCTATCATCTCGTAAGCCCCTAGTATCTGTTCCTTCGTCACTAAGGATGCCTGTCCTTGGCGGCTGTTCAACGCTCTTTGAAGTTGATGATCCAAGATTGCTTCTTGCGGTGGCGACAAATCTCTCAGCTTTTCCCCTAAGTGCTTCGCTACCGCCTTCGCTAAAATATTGTGTTGCGTTTGGTCTGACATTCTCGTCCCCTTTCCATTTCATAATTACTAAGTCTGGATAGCCTAAACTTTCGTCCCATCCAGTCGATTTCCACTGCCTTGTGATCTTCTTAAACTTTTCTTCACTGCCGCCCTCCTTTGGATCACGCAGGAATTTTTCATCATATGGTATTCTGTCAACTTCCTCAAATCCAAATTTAGAATAATAGTCTGGCAAAAATCCATCTTTGTTTTTCGCAGTTGGAACTGCATAAGCGTCTAGTGTCGTTGCACCCTCTTGGATTGCTTTGAGTATAGATGCGCCACCCATGCCCTTACCAACATTGCCAGCCTCATTATTCATGACGCTAACAATAGAAACTTCATTAGGCGTTAGCTCTGGGCTTGTTGCGCCGTACATATCAGCGTAGTCAGTGTTTCTATTCAAAC
>Ga0222719_10003567_pt1 | contig 13800 bp, 11 predicted proteins | sample C33_34DmetaG_FD_165039 | JGI IMG/M metagenome (GOLD analysis project Ga0222719, IMG submission 165039) | Estuarine water microbial communities from San Francisco Bay, California, United States - C33_34D | ecosystem: Environmental > Aquatic > Marine > Unclassified | place: USA: California...
ATTCCACACACGTGTCTAAAAATACCCACAGCTCGTTCGACCCTTTTCATGACGCGTTTTCATATCAGTCAACTCCTAACTTACAAGTCACAAGACCACTCCACCGCTTTCAGCAGAGCGCAGCAAAACGCTCCCACGCACACATGTCGCACTTACAGAAATGCGGCAACCCAGACTGCCAGAGCACAGGTAACAAGAAGACCAAAGAGCTCATGCGCTGCAGCGGCTGCCGCTGCATCGCCTATTGCGGGGAGGAGTGCCAGAAGAAACACTGGAAGGAGCACAAACCCACATGCAATCAACGCCAACAGGAACTGACTTTCATCAACAGAGTCATCACGGCACACTGTTCTGTATGCGACAACGCAAACAGCCGAATCCGACAGTGCGTAAAGTGCCTTAAGAATCTCTGTAAAGAGTGCGGCGCCGAACACGACAAGTGCAATAGCAAAAAGAGTGAGATGGAATATGAGGTGACAATAAGAGACCACTTCAGCATCAATGTGGTGGAGAGCGAAGGCGAATATTTCATGCTCGTGGACCAAGAAACACGGTCGTGCTTCATGAAGCTAATGAGCGCAATTATCCACACCACCAACCAATCGCAACAAACCCGGCGCTGGAGACAGGCTGTCGATTGCATCGCCGCCGCCAACTATGGCCCGGGATGGCCGGCCACAACCTACTTCCTCGTTATGCTCACCCTGTGCCATCATGAATTGTACATGGATCACCGTGCCGAGTACGTTGTGCAAGATTTCAAGGGAAAAGAATACATCTTTACTTTTACGAATGCCGGCTTCGCGGAACGATGTGGACCCGATCAAACCAAGCGTACATTCCAGGGCGTCTACCACCTCATCCGACCAACCGCATCATTTCCCACCGGACAAGAGTATCTCTACAGTCGTAAGACAAACATCGGAAGTCTCGTAACAAAAGAAACTGGCTGGCTCGTCTTCTCAGTCTTTCGACGCAACCTGTGCCGTATTAACGACAAAAATATCCTGGCAGAAAAATGAAACCTACAAAATACAGAAGAAAAACAATACAAATAGAAATCGGAAAAAGTTAAAATTCGGAGATTTTGAGTTTTCGGAGATTTTCAATTTTCGGAGATTTCGGAGATCATGGTATCTCCCGAAATCTCCCAGAATTTCCCCAGATCAGCGATTGCAGGCGCAATTTATCGCTCCTCCGAAAAATCAGAGGAGGATGGTGCAGAGGCTGCCAGACCAAGTGCACAGCTCGGAAACGGCTCGGTCGATCGGCGTGATTCCTTCGACAATCACCTCCAATGGTGAAGCATAGCGGATTTCCGTAAGATTCTCGGCGCTGCTTGCGCTGCTTTGACTGCAATATGTCGGATTCGTCTTTGAAGCTGCATGACTGCAGCTGCAAGAGCAAAGCTATGCTTTCTAATCGATCACGGGGCGGTCGATCGGCCTGATTTTTTCAAAGATCATTCTGTATTCACACATACAGTGACCTTTCACACAATTGCTGGTCCTGCTTGCAGCGAATGATGCAAAACTCAATAAATGCTACTCTAGCAGCAGCTGCCACAGAAGCACGGCTGTGGTTTCCATCCGTAATTCAGCGTCAGCTCCTGCCTCTTCCGAATTTCCTCCGTAGTGCAGACATACACCCTGGTTTTGTCGCCATTCGTTTTGGCCTCGAGAAGCATACAGTTGGCATTCTTGCAGCTGTGGTTCATGTGACCCGCAAAGTGAGAAGCAGGCAAATACCACCGATTGCCCTCATCCCGTACAAGAGGCTGCACATAACCTTGCTTGTTTTGCAACTCGACCACGTAGTCGTGGCGGGGATCGTCTTGCTTCCACTTTGCAAACCGTTCGTGCGCGACAGAGCGTCCCGTATACTCACAGACGACCTGTCGTGCTTCAAGCTTGCTCAAGGCAATAACGCCCCAGCCCTTGTCCCTCGTTCCAACCCGCTTTAGGTATTTGGTAGGTTCGCCAAGGCATGTTGCGTCACATTCTTCACTGACAAGAGAGAACTTGCCGAGACATTTGCTGCCATCAACGTGCTTGCCCGGTGGGAAGCAGCGTGTTCCCATCAAGCAATAGCTATTGAGCTTGAGCACCATTTCATGCACGGCGTCGAGAAGTGCTTCGGGATCGTTGTGAGTGCCAACCACACCAGACACCGGTGTCATCTCGGGCGTCGGCGTCAAACCCCGTTCCACAGGCACCGGGCTCGTTTCAAGTACCGGTGTGATTTCAAGTGCCGGTGTCATCTCAACCACCGGTGTCATCTCGAGCGCCGATGTCAAGCATCCTTTTGATGCCACGGGACTCATTGCAGGTGTCAGGCTTCTTGACCACGCGACGCCACTGACCAATGAGAAGTTGGAATGCAGTGTACAGATTGGTGAGTGCACACATCCACAGAATACAGAGAAATCATGCGTTTGCATGCCTAAGACCGAGACGTCGGGCGACGGGATTTCGGGAATGTCGGTAGTGCTCAGTTGCTGCAAGCCAGTATTCAATACACCGCTTTCCACGTCGTTCTCGTCGTCGCTGCCCCCGTACCACATAATGCACGCGTGGAAAGATATGGATTGTTGGATTTTATTTTTGACCACCCCGACCTTAGGTGTCCACTAGATCATATAAAAACGACATTGGATCACATAAAATCACCCCTTTAAACCCCGCACCCAATCACCGAAAACGCGAGGCTGAAAAACATGGTTTTTTAAAGATTTAATGGACCACAAAAACCCTAATCTCAGGGATACAAATTCGCCACAATGTTCATAATGAGCCTATAGTAGGTCCTATGATGCACTTTCACATTGTGTTTCTCAACGACGTGTAGCCGTTCGACAAGACCGAAAACGAACGACTTGATTGACTTCGCCACCACCGGCAGCATGTAATCGCAGTGCGCTCCCATATCCGTGGAAAATACGTCCTTGTTTTTGAAATCGCAGCACCGCAGCAAATTGTGCAGTCGCTTCCGCATCATCTGTGGCACAGCACATTCATGCTTCGTCTGCTGCCGCAACACAGTGCGCAAATTCTCAAAATCGGAGCCACCAAGCTCCCCACACGTATACAAAACGTCCACCGCCTCATCCGTGCTCGCACCATCCAGCAGTCGCCGCCCAACTTTGTCAAGGAACAGCACCGCCGTACGTGCTTTCGCGTCCACAAGATGCTTTCCCACAAATGCGAGTACAGATAACATATACACCGCCTTGCGCAAGTCCGCATGCATCGCACCAAACTTTTCCACATCAAGCATTAGCGTCTCGGGGTATTCCCACGCATACAGCGCCGTAGCACCACTTAGCAGCTTCACATGACCCGCCAGTAGTATCGCATCATAGCATCCACGTCGCTGCGAGTGCACCCGACTCTTCAGCCCGTCCAGTGCAACGCGCCCCGAAGTCACCTCTTCGTACACCACACGCTGTAACCACGCCTTCGTATGCCTCAGTGACACAGTCCCAGCGTTCAGTTTGCGCTCAAACTTGTCGCGCAAGAAGTCGATACCGTCAACCACGATCAATGGTTTCAGCTTCGCTAACGACAGGTTGCTCTCATCAAATACAATATGTACCAACCGGTAGTGCAACAGGTGCTCGAGTGCCTTGCTGAAGGCCTCGGGTTGGGCCGCCGGGTTGTCTCTCGCCGCCTGCATCGCCGTATGCACATCACACCACCTTAACACAGACTTATGGTTATCACGGACCTTCTGGCGCGCATTTTGAAGTTTTAGTCGGAAATATGCCTCAATGTCGGCAAAAATTCGCTGCACCCCCGTCACCAGTTCCAGACACGAGTCCCACGTAAACGAACCATTCTCAACCCGCCCCCTGATAAACTCCACGTCAAGCACTTCACGAAGCCGCGCGCACATTTCGCGCCGTGCGCGCGAAATGTGCCCCCGGCTTCGCGCTGTGCAATTCGAATCCATCACAATATTAACCCCCGAAAGCAGTGCCCGTAGAATGTCGAAAATGCGGCCATAGCACGACAAACGTAAATCCGCTGTAATCGATTTCCAAAAATACTTACGAAACACCTCGCGCGTCTTTCGTTGCATCAAAGTGCCCGCGACCGTCTCGTCACTCTGAAACGCAGCGTCCAACAGCACCGCATGCACAGCCTCCTCTCTTGTGACACGTGGTACAGTGAAAGCTGTCCGCAGCAAGGAGCAATTTGTGGTGCTCAAGAGCTGCAACCAGTATTTTTCGTGCTCGGAGACCACCTGTTCGAGCTTGCCCCCAGCATGTGTGCTGCGACGCATCCAATTGAAGCCATACCGCACGGATGCCCGCATGCTGCTTTTCAGCGCACTCGAATTCAACACCTCCGCCACAGCTCGTTCTCCACAGACAGTCTGTAGCCTGCAACACAACGACCTTCGCTGCTCATGAAAGTCATTATGCATCGCCACACTCTCCTCACCATCCTCGTCAAGCAGAGCCTCCGCCTCGCTTAACGCCATCAGCTCATGCTCGATACGCCCTCGAATCTTCCATTCGTCCCCCTCCTTCCACGCTGCCCACACCGCACGATACGCACACAAAAGCTTCGGAAACGTCTGCGCTTCCCGCACAGCCACCACAGGGTCCGATGATGCGTCACAAAGTGCACATACAAGCCCTTCAAATACCTTGTGCATGTCCACCGCGGCTTTCAACACAGCCTTCTGCCTGAGCATCATTTCATCAAAGGATCTCCTCGGGTGAAACACTATCAAAAAAGACACGAGAAACACACGAAGCTCTGTCACAATGTGTGCGATGCCCGGCCAGTCCTTACCGCACTCATTCACACCCTCCCAAGTCAGTGCACACACGCGCCGCACCATCCGCCCCACCAGCTTGATCAGCCGTTCGTCCCGCAGCGCAGGAGACATACACTCCCATCCCACGCGCTCATCAGAGAAAAGGAAAAAGCCAAATTTTTTCACGCGCATCGCAAGATGCCGCGTATACGTCCTCTGCATCTTGATCACCGCCTCTTCCAGCGATACGCCAACGCGCGACTTTTTCTCCACCACATCCACCGAGTACAACGCACATTTCCGCTTGCGTGCCTCCATCTTGACTTGCTGATTGAATCCAGCCCCCACCGCAACGCATTTCCCTTACCGACCCAAGAAACCCGTCAGACGTTTTTACAATACTTATACATGAAAAATACCCCACCAAACAAAAAATATTACATGTCATAAAATCAAACAAGCCTGGAAAGACGGCCAAGTTTATACAACTGGAAATGAACGATACCATGTGATACGATTTCGAAAAGGCGAATAATGACTGGAAGGCATAATTGGACAGACGTTGCATATATTATCGCAGACGTTTTTCAGATACTCCACAAAATATTTATGAATTCCCAGTTTCAGAGGAACGTGGGCTACTACTTTGTGTGCGTGACGATTGTATTCGCCATAATTCATGTACGCTTCTACTATTCACACGCCAAATTATGCATCACACAGAAGCGCGAACCTATCTCGCTCCCACAAGTCGAAACTCGGCAATACACCCCCATTGAAAACTCCACGCGACCGTCGCGCAATTCTCCAAACAAACAGAAAATTTACCAAACAAACAGAAAACTTACAACCAAACAGAAAACTTACCAGAATACCCCACCAATACAAACACCACACCCAGGATGCGAGTATGACATTGGAGATGAAAAATTCTTTTCGTCGGGAAAACCACCCTCCTTACAAAGCTACATTGTGTTAAACGAGGCACGGTCCGGGTCGTCCTGGCTCCAAGAAATATCGTATGCACACCCCGCAATCAAGGTGCAATTTGAACTCGGAATAGAGAGGGCAGACGCCGCACTATCTTGCATGCAGTGTAAACGAAACTCAGTGTCAAATTCCAAGTTTATGGAGCGCATACCACAAAAAAAACACCCCCCAGACGCCTGTGGGATGACGATGTTCGGCAGCGCAAATCAATTTGACAACGTGCGTGAAGTAGCGGCGCGAAACAATGCAAAGCTTGTCTTGTTGCTGAGGATGAACCACGTGGCTCATGCTATTTCCGGGGCGAGGCATTTTGACAAAGCAAGTGCATCGGGTGTCATGTGGAAAACCGCCGAGTTTCGCCGGCAGGTGGATATCATCAAAAAACGGTCTGATCGTCTGTTGCATTTTGCAGTAGAGCCGAAGAGACCAACGTACTTGATCATCTATGAAGATATGAAAAGAAACCCAGAACGCGTGTGGAGAAACCTCGAAAGATTTCTCGGAATTTCGCCAAATAACATTACAAACTTGAAAAACTTGCACCCCATGTCCAGTACGAAACCCCCCATACATTATCTACAGCATCTGGCAGAGATCCAGCGTGACATCAACGCAACCACAAATATTTCATGGAAAAGTATGATATTGAACCCCCTGTACGATGAAGAAGTTAACCCAGATAAGACCTTCCGCTCCATTTGCGAGCGTCTGAAACCCACCGAACTTTGGATGCACAATTCGGTTTGCAGAGGGGGGGTGCTTCATACACCAGACTCGGATCAGAGCAAGAAGAATTGGGGATTCCCGCCCCCACTGCAGGCTTTCGACGAGCGTGGACTGGGTCTCTACCGCCAGACAAAATTGCTTCTCGGCCACCAGTCATCGGAGGTCAAGACACGAAGCGCCGGCCCTGTGACGTACGACCAACACCCACATTCCTGGGCCGCAAAGAGTCTACAGGGTTATGCTACCTGGGAGGCTGAAACCTTTGCCTCGTTCGACCACTGGCTTTCAGACGAGAGGGTACAGTACCATGTAGACTTCGGCACATGGATTGGCCCAACCCTCCTGTACGCAGCACAAAAGGTGAAACGCGCCGTTGGGTTCGAGGGGGATCCAGTGGCGTTTGCAGTGGTGGAGAGGAACTTACAGTGGAACAAAGAGCGCCCGTGGAGACCAAACATCGATATGTATGCCGTCGCCATCGTGCAGGGACAAGGCGAGGGGTTCAAAAACATCGAAATGCGTAGCTCGAGTGCGGGAAACTCGTGCTCGGGTGTCATGAGCGTCGCACCGTGTGCGCATCGAAAACCGGAGAAAATGGTGACATGGAACGTGTCCGCTATTTCGCTTCCAGCAGCTCTGAAAAGGCTGCAGATTCCAGCAACAGACGAAACGTTTGTGAAGGTGGACGTGGAGAGCTTTGAGTGTGAGCTATTCCCTTCCTGGCGAACTTGGCTCGAGACTCTCAGCCGCAAACCGACGTTGCGTATCACCTTCCATAGCCAGATTCGAAAGTGCTCCGACGCACAGTACAGTGAAATATCGAAAATAGCCGCGCTGTACAAAAGCCTGTGGTTGGGTGGTAAAAAAATATCGGGATTTCTAATCCCCGACGCCACCGTCACCAACACCAATCGCGACACGTTTGTCTTTACAGACCTTACTGTGAATTAAATCATTCACACAGAGTCCACCACAACATTGACAACAAGCAAGAGACAAACAACCGAGTCGGCGTAATCACTGGATCGGGGCCACTAGCACTGATAAATCCCTTCTTCCAGTTGCGCATTGTGGTGGAGAAACGCCATAATCGTGGAGTTGAGTAGTCCTATTATTCTGTGCAGCTGACTCTTTCGTTGTGTATGTTTCATTATCTCATGTTCGTATTCCTCACCATGTTGAACCTGGAACAAAGGATCCATGGAATGCAGAGCCCGTTGCCTTCTCAGTAAAGCTTCACGGATCTGATCGGGTGCTCCGTTGATATGCAATTCTTGTTTTATATCATCAATTTCCCGTAGCATCAAGGAAATGGCAGGTTGAATAGCTACCGAAATGTTTTCCACAGACGGTCGCTTAGTCCACCGTGGAATTACACGCCCAGGATCCTCGGAAACAGGCAGAAATAGCCTCACATTCCTCCACATTAGGTTGTCAACTGTCATTTCCAAAGCTTTCATTTGTTCGAGTACTTCCCTTTCATGCCGCAGATAACGTATTATCCTGTGCATTTTTGCCGCCTCTGACGAAATGGGGAGAGGATTATGGTCGTCTACGTACACAACACGTCTATCACCCATCTCGACCTACACGCAAATAGATGATTCTTTAAATAGTATAACATTATTATTTTCCCACCAAATCCTCTCCTTTTCGACGCCACTCATAATAATGTGACTCGTTTAGTTCTTCACAAAATAGATCTCTCGCGTCAGTCTCGGGATAACTGAACTATTTTTTGGTTGAGTATAAAACCATCCATTCCAGAGCGATATGAGAATGCCCTTACCACCTATTGAAAGGTACAGAGTGGATTTTCACAAACAATGTCTTGAATGGGCCGACTTTACAAGAATATTGCTGCAGGGTTTATCAATTGATAAGCAGATCTATTTGCGTATCAAGCAGCAAAAAAATTTTAAAACGTCAAACATCGAACGGTGGAATGCAACTCTTGCAATGGATTTAGCAGAAAATGAGCACGACATCAAAAAGTATATTGAAAAAAATGGGATATCTGAGAAATCTTTTATCGAGAAAGTTCTGAAGCGACACTACGAATATAATAAAGACTACATATTCAACCTCACTGAAGAGTTACTTGAAAAGATAAGTGACTGGTTACCTGAACCCGAATACGGCCAACTATATGAACTCTTGGAAAACTTCAACGATTCAATTCCACGTTTCTCGAAGCAAAGCCCCCGTAGAGCAAGATTGACAGAACACGCTTTCAACCACTTGATTCTTTGGATGTCTAATCCGAACATTCTGTCGCCAGTGCAGGAAAACTATGAGTTGTATGCAGAAGAGTACCAGCGGCCTATCGCAAATTTTGACATACGTGTTGCCGATTACGGAGATACCATTAAAGCTCTTTTGGAACCCGAGCAGCGGCGTTGAAAAACGAGACATGTAATGGGGGAGAATTTATTCAAATATGGGTCGCAAAACAAACGGCCTTTGCTGCCATGCCGTGTAGGGGTATCAACAAATAAATCTACGTAGTCATCAATGATTTTTATCTTCTAACATATCCCGAATGATGGACAAAGTATCTCTCTCCAGTAAGCTTACCCGAGAACCTTCTCCGAGTCGACCATGAGTTCCCATCGCAAAACTCTGCATCACAGAACTCACCAACTCTTCACGAAGCTCTCTGAGAGCAATTAAGATATCCTTGTACTTCAACCACATTGTTCCAATGGGATATCTAACTCCGTTCAAAATCGTTTGAAGCTCATTTCTGTGGATTTCACTGGCTGTGTCAGTCCGTATAAAGTAATGAATTCTCCTTAGATAATCTATGAAGGAGTTGAACTCACCATGGTCCGCAAAACGTCCAACCAAATGAAACCACCACGGCCTCTCATATGCGAGATATGTTGGGCTGTCCCAAGCCCACATGAAATCGACATCGATAGTGTCCAGACGCCTCCAAGTCCGCTCTAGCGCGGATCCCGGACGTCCTGGAATTTGTTCGCGCACATGTCGAGCATCAGAAAAGAAATCGCACATGTCCAAGTACCTAACTAGCAAGTTTGACCATAAAATTGCACAATCTTCGGATTCGAATTCACCATGACTTCCTATGTCATCAGGGGTTGCGATCGTGATTCCATTATAATAATACGTCAAATCCTCCAATCCCATCGTCGAATCAGTGCCCTCAAGAAGCACGTCCACCCTTCGTAACATTCCGCCAATTGTGTCAATAGGTGGGATACGTTGCATAACTGTAAGTCGTACATTATAAAATGCGTCTTTTTATACATCAGCACCAATTTTTGGCATGCGTAACCGTTCGGTGTATCTAGTTTGATATGTATCTACCTTCACTGATAAAATGTATATGAAAAAAAATTCGCCTAACGGATTAGTCAAGTTCGTAGTCAGTATAAAAGCGCTATAGAAATCACTTCCAAAGCAGATGGACCTACCAGAACTTAATCCAGATGAATTCGGACAACACATATGGCGTGAATGGAGGGTTCTGGTGCTCCGGGCTAGTGAGCTACGCCGACACCGCCGTTATGCGGAGGCTGAGGCGCTGCAAACGCCAATCGAAGCATTAAAAGCCCCTGCTGTAGAGAATCTGGCAAAAGAATTACTAGACCTACAACGAGAATACCAAACAAATCGTCGGCTAAGTATGATGTACTCGAATGACTGGCATCCCGAAAGAGCTGCCAGATACCATGATATAGCTGCGGAGATGTATCCGAGACTCATGAGATTGAAAGAGCATTACGAATCAGTAGTGCACAATATCATCTACCGTACACTAATGAGGCGGCAGGCCGTCGCCATGGCCTCGGTCGACCGGCTCGCCGGAGATTCCATCCTGAGAGACATCGCATTGATCGAACCGGGTCTCTTAGATATGATCCTTTCCCACACCTGAGCTTATTTTCGTCACTGGTTTACTAATGTATAAGTCAACAGTTGACTAATGAAAAGTGAATTTAGCCACGCACGGGATCTATTCTTGGCGCGCACGAGATCTATTCCTGGTACGCACGAGATCTATTCTTGGCGCGCACGAGATCTATTCTTGGCGCGCACGAGATCTATTCTTGGCGCGCACGAGATCTATTCTTGGCGCGCACGAGATCTATTCTTGGCGCGCACGGGATCTATTTTTGTGACTAGTTAACTAATTTATTGGTCAACGGTTGACTGGATTCCAAGTCAACGGTTGGCAGCGAATTCAGTCGGGTAAGAATTTTTTATTTTTCAATTGGCTCTAGATACGGCGCCTCGACAAACTTGAGCACCATGTCCATTGCAAGCGTATCGAGCTGTGCCAGCGGTGAAGGGGGCATGCCGTCCCTTTGCGACAGCCTTGTGATTCCACCCATGGCGACCGCCTGTCGCCAAAGGTTGGTGCGGCACTCGGCGAGACATTTCTCTAGCCTCTGAAACCTCTGGTCCCAGAATGCGGGCGTAAACGGGAATGGCCCCCCACGGTAACCATTCCGATGATTGTAACAATCGTCGCGTATCTGGAGGGCCAATTCAAACTTCCCCTGCAGTGTCGCCGCAACCCTATCGGCTTCCAGGCGTTTAATGAGCTCATCCCTGGTCCCACTCACCATCAAGCCCCGTTCTCTGGCCTTCAATTTCAGCTCGGCTTTTGTTGGGTGCGGCATGGCGGCGAAGGCCGTTTGTTTTGCGGTTGAGGCCCTCCGCGGGGCGAGTCTGCTTTATTTTGTTGGGAGAGTTGTTTTGGGGTTGATAAATTAGTAAACCAGTCACAAAATTGGATCTCGTACCCGTTTGTCGTGCGACAAAGACCTTTGTCGCGCGACAAAGTTCAGCAGACTTTTCAAATTAGCTCCATACACAGTTCACAAGCCCCCAGCTAACTCTTATTATTAGTTAACCGTTGATTAATTTTAAAAAGGTTTTAGCTGCGCACGAGATCTATAACCGGCGCGCACGAGATCTATAACCGGCGCGCACGAGATCTATAACCGGCGCGCACGAGTCCTATTTCCGCTGCGCACGAGTCCTATTCTGGGGTCGGTCCTTCTCATCAGTCAACCGCGCGCAGAAATAGATCCCGTGCGCGCGCAAAAGACATTTCCGTTATCGTTTTTTACTTTTTCAACGCCACCCGTTCCACCCCCCACGAAAAAAAGTTTCAGCGCGCCTCCGCGAAAAGCGTCGCTACCATGGGCAACTTCGCGAAAAGCGCCGCAATCAACTCGCGCTGGTCACGGATGAGTTTCACCATCCCGTCCATGTGGTCAAGACACGTCTCCGTCTCTTCCTTACCTGCGTCGCGACACCACTCATCGAATCCCTCCCAGGACGTGATCCCGTCGTCGTCCTCATACACCTCCGCAAACGTCTTGGTGCCAAACGCCGCATCGTAGCGCTCCTCCAAGTTCTCGCGCACCTTCTGCGGGCCCACCGCATCCAACCACTCCTTGAAAGTCGCGTAGCTCTCCTCGTCGCCAACGCGCGCCTTCTTCGCCGGCGACGCAAGAAGGGGAGAAGGGGCCCGCTTGACGGGAGAAGGGGCCTGCGGCGGAGTGGGAGAAGAGCGTGCCGACATTTCGTGTCGCTGGATGAAAACGCTGGCTGCTTTTCGCTGAAGCTTTTGGCGACCTCGGAATCCAGTCACAAATCCCGAATCGGTTGACTAATTTTAAAATGGTTCTAGCCGCGCACGAGATCTATATTTGTGACTGGATGACTAATTTATCAGTTAACCGTTTGTCGCGCGACAAAGACCTTTGTCGCGCGACAAAGACCTTTGTCGCGCGACAAAGTTCAGCGGACTTTCTAAATTAGCTCTTTCCGAAGTTCGCAAGCCCCCAGCTAACTCTTATTATTAGTTAACTGTTGACTAATTTTAAAATGGTTCTAGCCGCGCACGAGATCTATATTTGTGACTGGATGACTAATTTATCAGTTAACCGTTTGTCGCGCGACAAAGACCTTTGTCGCGCGACAAAGTTCAGCGGACTTTCTAAATTAGCTCTTTCCGAAGTTCGCAAGCCCCCCAGCTAACTCTTATTATTAGTTAACTGTTGACTAATTTTAAAATGGTTCTAGCCGCGCACGAGATCTATTTTGGACACGCACGAGATCTATATTTGTGACTGGTTGACTAATTTATCAGTTAGATCTCGTGCGCGCCGGTTATAGATCTCGTGCGGTCCACATTTGGTTGAATGATAAAAATGAAAATATGTTTTGTTTCGTTTTTTACTTTTTCATCACCCCAATCACACCCGTTTACTTTTTCAACACCTTACTCGCATCCGTAGTAGATTCATTCTTCTTCGTGAGAAGCTTACAAAGCTCCAACACCTGACTCGCATCCGTAGCAGATTCATTCTTCTTCGTGAGGAGCTTACGAAGCTCCCCGAAAGCCCTTGGGATCATGTTATCCTTTTCCCTCTGTTCCCTACTATTCGACGAATCAACGAATGTGAGGGAATTTTTGGTACTGAACTTCTTGGGCATGCTGCGATTGGATGTCGCTGAATGAAAACGCTGGCTGCTTTTCGCTGAAGCTTATCTGGACCTCTGAATCAAGTCACAAAACTGTGTGGCTAAAAATGGACTTCGTTTGTGCTAAAAATAGATCTCGTTAACTAATTTATAAGTCAACAGTTCACTAATAAATGAGTCAACCTGTCACAAAAATAGATCCCGTGCGCGCCCAAGATAGATCTCGTGCGCAGCTAAAACCATTGTAAAATTAGTCAGTTGTTGACTTATTTATTAGTTAACGAGGTCTATTTTTAGCACAAACGAAGTCCATTTTTAGGACACACAGATTTATGACTGGATTCCGAGGTCATCAAAGGCTTCAGCGAAAAGCAGCCAGCGTTTTCATTCAGCGACACAAAATGTCGGCATGCTCCACGCCTTCCTCCACGGACAGTCCGGTTTACAGACCGACGGTTCCAACTTACAACCCAACGAGCCCCTCTTACAACCCATCGTCCCCACCTCCGAGTCCGGCGGAGGTGGAGGCGACGGAGGTGCAGGCGGACGCGGCGCCGATGGAGGCGACGGAGGTGGAGGCGACGGAGGAGGTGGAGGCGACGACAGCGACCGGGAAGCGCCCCATGGCGGAGGGGGCGGTGGACACGAGCACCTCGAAGCGCCCCAAGATCAACGCGCCCCCAGTTGAGGGACGGGTGCATAAATTCCGCAAGCCGATTGGGATGTTGAAGCCCAAGAAGGACAAGACCCCCAAGAAGGCGGACAAGACCCCCAAGAAGGCGGACAAGACCCCCAAGAAGGCGGACGAGACCCCCGAGACAAACAAGACCCCCGAGACAAACAAGCCCC
>Ga0222719_10003569_pt1 | contig 13794 bp, 18 predicted proteins | sample C33_34DmetaG_FD_165039 | JGI IMG/M metagenome (GOLD analysis project Ga0222719, IMG submission 165039) | Estuarine water microbial communities from San Francisco Bay, California, United States - C33_34D | ecosystem: Environmental > Aquatic > Marine > Unclassified | place: USA: California...
AATGGCCTCATTGTATCCAAAGATGTTGCGGGCACTGTTGCCTCCGCTTTTACCTAGAGCAACGGCACTATGCCAGTCTATATGCTTGTCGTTACTTGCCATACGTTACACACCCCACTTGGTAGCAAGGTAGTTTTCCACGTTGGCATATTCTGTTGCGTTCAGTGCTTTCTTAAACAGGATCACTTCACCAACGTCACCTATGAATGTTCCGCCTGTGTTGTCCCCGCCTACATACAAATATGTACTGGCTCCCATTGCGGCTGGTCCTGCGACAGCACCTGCGGACACAATATTTTGTGATGGAAGTTTACCATCGTTGACCCTGCCAACAATATTTGCTGTACCATTATACACCAGTGAGTATATGTTCCATTCATCTTCTTGTACTGTGCTAGATGCTGTTGTTGCTGAACTGGCACCTACTTTAAACCTTGCTGTTCCATTAGTATCTATTTGAATACTAAGTTCACCGTTTTCTGTTGATGTTAAAATCTGTGTTGCGTTAGTTGCTAGATCTGTACTACGAGCAATAACAAATACTGAGTAGGCTGTTGCTCCACTTAGACTTGCTAACGGGTTAATACTCATCAAGTCACCGTCAGCATATTGAACGTATCCGTAACCATTTTGTGTGTCGCTTGATTCATATGTTGGTTTATTGTTACCGCCATCAAAGTTTAAATTGTGTGCTAGTCCTGACTTGTCATTCCATTGATTAATGTTATCTTCATCAGCAATGCCTGTAGGAACAATAGTATTAGTGTCTGCACCATCATACCAAATTTCTAGATCAGTAATAGAACCTCCGTCAACTGATTCTTGAATACTTGTTGGAGCCGCAATAGCACCTACTGCTACCCAAGGACGTTTTTTTACCAAGCCGCCTGTGTTTGGATTGTCATCGGCTCCAGGTAAGTTGTCATTGTAGGTATCTGGCAGTGATGTAGCATCGTAGGTATAGTTTGCTTTGCCTTCTGCGTATCTTTTGACGCTGGCTATGCGAAGTTTTCTCAGTTGTCTAACTTCTTTGGTGTTGGTAGTGAGTAGATTCTTTTTGTCATCAATACAGATAATAGTATCACCATTAACTAAACCTAAATTTCCTACACCAACAGCAATCGGATCACTGCCGTTAGCAACATCTGTAATACCTGTATCACGCTCAAGTGCTATATCATAGTCACTGTTTGTTAGTACTCCTACTGTAGGATCTTCGTCAGCAACTATAAGGGTAATAAGGCTAATAAATGTAGCAGTATCTGCCGCAGTAATTGTTCCACGCTTGCCAGTTAGACCTTTGTAGTTGAGTGTGATATTTGCCATTATATTCTCCTATAGTTATATTTATGTTAAATATATATGTCACAAGGAGTTTAATTGATGGCTGATACTTTAGTGTTAAATGCGGACGCTAAGCCTTACAGTATATTACCTCTGAGTACAATTTCGTGGCAAGAATCTATAAAATATCTAGTTTTAAATAGGGTTACTGTTCTGGAGTGGTATGACGATTGGGTAGTGAGTAGTATGAGTTGGGAAACTCATGTTCCTGCTGTGGTTATGGTAAAACAGTATGTAAGAAAAAATACAAGTGTGCGATTATCCAAGCACAATGTATTCTTACGAGACCAATTTGTATGCCAATACTGTGAACAGCAATTACCACACAAAAACAAATGTACGGTTGATCACGTGATACCTATCAGTCGGGGAGGCCGTACTACCTGGGAAAATTGCGTAACAGCCTGTGGACCTTGCAATGTAGCAAAAGGCGATAAACTACATCCAAAACCAGTAAACCTACCATTCAAACCCTCCTACTATGATCTGGTTAAAAACAAAGAATATCTAAATCTCAAACTCAAACATGCTAGTTGGCATAATTATATTGCGTAAATACATGCAAGGAGATTATATATGACGCTACGTATTAAAGACTTACCACGTTTTCATCAAGATTGTATGGATTACCAAAGACGTATCGAATCAATTACAGATGAAAATGCTAAACGTCAGGCGATGACCATGTACGAAACTTTTTTAACTGCTGTTGATACTCTTGATAGTTCTGTTGAAAACCTAGCAGACGCAGGACCAGTATTTGGTAACGAGCATCAGTTAGTCAAAGAAAATTTACAAACAGTCAGATTAGATCTAGTTCGATGGTTGAAAAAATATTCGCCACTTGAAAAAGACGATCCAATTCCTGTAGGAAGCGGAGTTTAAGTCCTACTTCTAAATGTCACTCTACCTTTGGATAAATCGTAGGGTGACATTTCTACTTTAACACTATCACCCATAAGAACACGTATTTTATTTTTCTTCATTTTGCCACTTGCGTATGCAATTATTTTGTGGCCATTTTCTAATTCAATTTTATACATTTGATTTGGTAAAACTTCTAAGCATTTACCATCTATTTCAATTAAACCATCTTTACTCAATCATTTCTCCTTGTGTATTAATTTAAAATTTCTTCTTTATAATATTCGTAAATGTCTGGAACCATGCCTTTCATAGGTATTGGCCAATCAACATTGTCAAACAAATAATCATAAACTTCTGGACTTTCGTCATATGTTTTATAATGCGGATCATTACCTGCTAGTAGCATTGGATCTCTAAGCAATTCCCAAAAGTCCTCGTTGTAATCTTGACTGATCCAATAAGCATAACAAAATGCTACCACATAACTCTTGCTTGGGTATATCCATTCTTTAACATATTCAAAAAAGTGTCGTAACGCATCTTCTTTAACGTGTTTGGTAATAACAATATCTACCTTGTTAAGATCATCAGAATGTTCTGTGTTTAACCTATGATATACTTCTTGTTTAATTTTCCATTCTTGCATAATAATCAAGCAGTCCTTTATATCCGTTACAACTGTTGTCTAAATCTTTTACATATCTATAATGTTCTGTCAAACAGTTTCCATAGTAATTGCACTTACGACAAATGTCACTCACATTCTTTGTAGGCTCTTTGTCTGCCCACTCGAGGTAATCTTTAAAAGTATCTAATTCTAAAAAGTATTCATGATCATTATTATCAAATTCTAACACACCAAATTTTCCACTTGGTGTTATATAAACATGATCATTTGAAAATGCATTGTATTCTTTTTTGAGAGACTTTACAATTCTACCTTCATTAATAAAATCAAAGTTCTTTTGTATAGGACTTTCTAACCATTTTTGCACAAACAACTCAAAGTCTCTATGTGTTACGTCGTGTTGATTTGCTTGATTACTTGAGTAGGGTTTGATTTCTACACTTTCAATTGAACTACACAAATTCATTTGGTTGATCAAATGATCAACATTCATTTTAATTACTTGAGAACTTGCTAGGATTAACACTGCTATAGGCACAGGACTTTGTAACATGTTCTGTAATACCTTGTCATGTTTTTCTCTTGCATCAAAATCATAACTCACGCTAAGGTAAAAATCATCTTCAAAGAACCCTTCGTGTAGCATTGAGAAATTAGTAATAATATTAATTTTATCTTTGTAGTGTTTGCGTATTACATCACGCATACTGTAAAAATAATCTTTCTTCAAGGCACCTATTTCGCCTCCATAAAGATCTATCCAGTCTATGTTTGTATGTTGTTTGACTTCTGCAAGTCGTTGGTCCAGTACTTCTAAATCTATTTTATTTTGATCTGCAAGTTGTTCTGGTGTAAGGTAACAAAAATTACAACGAAAGTTACAGAAATAAGATGGATTTATACTAATGTTCATCTACAACCTGTTAAACAGATAGTGTTTTTAAATTAATAAGATCTAAATTAAAAACTACGGCAACTCTGTCTTCTTCACCTGTATAAGGAGTAACACTATGCCATACGTTTGCAGGAGCAATAATTAATCTATGCTTCTTTGTAGGAACTTTGTAGTGTGGACTTTCCCCAAACCCAAACACAGTTGAAAAACTAGGATCGTGTAAGATTAATTCTCCGCCGTGTTTTTCATTATCTACATCATTAAGATATAAAATACCAAATGCTAATGCACCACTATGTGTGTGAACGTTTTTGTAATCACCATTTTTCATGATTGGTAAACGTCCTGTATAAGCACTAACTAACTTTTCTATAGATTCTCTTGTGAACGGAGTATTTGTGTAAGATTGTGCTAGTTCCCAAAACCCGTCTACAAAGTAATCCCTAACAATAGATAAATGTGGGAAACTTTTAATAGTTTCTTCTGTGAAAAATGGTAGGAGATTATTTTCTCCATACTCTCTATGGCTTTCACCTGTCTTTGCAACATGATCAGCAAGAACTGTTGCAACCGCAGTATCAAGTTGATCTGCGACTTCTTGCGAAATGTCCAAATCTTTAATTAATGCATGGGTTTTAAAAATAGTTTCAATCATAACAGTATTTATACTCCTTCGTTTACATATGGTGTTACTTCTGTATCCAAACCATTTGCTTCAAGTATCTTAGGAGCAATAGTTTTCATTAATCTACAGTGTGCTTCTACTACATTATGGCGTTTAAAATCCTTAATTGTTTTACGACATCCGTTACATATTTCAAACATAGGACAAGTATAACACGATTTTTTCATACTTGCAAGATCAAAATTGTCCTGAAGTGGGGTAGCAAAACCTCCATTCATTTCATATTCAAAATCGATAGGTTGTTCTCGATCATCTCCAAATGCACCGCAACTGTAATAATCACCGCTGGGTTGTAGGGTTCTAATACCTTCGTCACATTTACGATTCTGTGGACAGGTAGTAGATCCGCCTTTGAGTCGTTTAACCATTTGTTTGGTATTAAATTCCCATGGTGTAAGTCCAGCCTCCCAAATTTCTACATATGTTTTATATATTTTGGAAAGCAGGTAAGGTCGATCTTGGTCTCCACTACTCATGGCATAATTTAATTTACACTCAACACCTACTTTCTCTCTACTTAAATTGTGTAAAGTATTAATAGGTTCTTGACCGTTGCTCATTTCTACAGCAAGTTCGACATTTTTCATTGCCGCATAATCATTCATGTCTGTCATGACCGCAATAAAGTCGGGACGATACCCTACATATTCTAACATAGCATCACTACATTTCCAAAAATCTTCAACTGTGAATAAACTAAAGTCTCCTTTTAGTCTGCCATCTCCGTAGTTAAAACTTGTTGTTACTCCTACACGATCGTTATTAAACAATGGTGACCACTTCTTTGGTTTCTTATAGAAAGGCCATAAGTTGGTAGTAAGTGCAATAGATGTTTCATAGTCGTGTTCATCTAGCCAATCTATAATACGCCAATAATAGTCTGGCTCTAACATAAGAGGATCGCCACCGTTTACAATAATAGTTTTAGTTTCTGGAAAACGTTTTAAGAATTGAAAAACTTGTTCATGCGAAAGTAGATCACTTTTATTATCAGCAATTTTTGTGCTTGAACAGAACGTGCATTTAAAATTACACAGTTCAGTTGGTTTAATTATTAAGTCCATCTATATAATATTCAAAACTTAGTACTCGTCTTGACCCTTTGTTATATGTTGCTTTGTGTTCAAATATATTTTGTTGGTTAAGCCAAACAAAATCTCCTCTGCGTGGAAACAGTTTGTTTTCATTTGTTTGATTCCTAACTTCTATACAGTTTTCATTTTCAAGTGTGTCATCAAGATATACTAATATGTTACTGTTAAAAGTTTTACTTCCTGCTAAGAAATCGTTGTGCCAAACAGAACTACCCGAATCAACATTTGACCACATGGAGCATTCTTTGTATTCAAAGTTTGGAAAGATCAATGATATGATATCTTCGCCAAGCAGTTTATGTATCTGTGTGAGTTTGTCTTTTGCTTCTTTTGGTATCTTTGTACTTAATGAAGCATCACCGTCAGAACAATCTATAAAATTAAATTGATCAAAATAATCCAATTCTATATTATCAGTTAGAGTTCCGTGAACATAACCGTTAATAAAAAAATTGTTTAGTTGATCTTCTTTAATCATTGTTAGGTGTCATGTTTCCGTATTTGGCTTCACAATAGTGTACATAGGGAGTATCTTCAATATTATCTACTCCTTCTATTTTGCATATTTCTCTATTAATCTCGCGTATTTCTTCTTTTAATAATTGTCCATATGGTTCCATGTTATTAATTAACCCAACATACATTTCATATTTTACTGGGTCATTTTGAAACTCGTGTAGTTTGGTAATCCAAACATTGTAAAGTTCTGCACAGAGATCACGCTCTTTGGCCAGTTTCTCTTTCTTTTCAAATAGTTTCTCTGACTCTGTCATTTTTCTTCTCCGCATATAAAAACAGTTCACTATGTAATGCTGGTTTCACATAATCTATGAAGTCATTGATTACATCTGTTCTTAAATTGTTATTGATCCTTTTAATACTTCTAGACGGTGTATTAGGATTTAATAAATCTACAATGTAGTTATGTATCGAGTTGAAGCCAGGAAGTTTTTTTAGTATCTGATAACAGTGTCTTCCAAATTCAGCAGGAGTTAATTGTTCTGCATAGGTTGGATAAAGTTCTTTCAGCAATTTATTACCTGCATGATTCATAAACCACATTTCGTGCATTTCTTCTCTAGTAAAAGAATAACAACTCGATATTGTTCTGAATCTATTTTTTTTAGACTTGTACAATCCTCTCCAGTTATCAACACCATCTTCATCCATTAGATCACTGTAAACTTCCACAGTTTCAATTTGGTATTGTTCAATATAACTCTTGTTGCTCAGTGTGCTATCTGGTAAGAACATGTAATCGTGTCTAAAACTACTCCATGCTTTGAAGTTCCATATTACCTGCATTTCATTATAAAAATCATCAAGTGTACTGCCAGGCATAGCGAGGATTAGTTCTAATGCTGGAACAGGAAAGCCTTCTTCTGTGCAACGTTTGTTTATGTGTTTTGATAGTTCTATTTTATCATCAAAGGATAAATCAACACGTTTAGCCACACGCATTGCTTCGTCACTAATGCTTTGTATACTAACTGTAGGAACAACACTAACATATTCTGTTTCGCCCCACATGTCTGTGCCACCGCCTGCTTTGCTGTGTTTTTCAGGACCCTTCCCTACAACTTCAAACCATCTGTCTATGAGTCTTTTACGTCTTTCTAAACTAGGAGACTTCATTGTTGAAATATCTGTAAGATTAAAATTGTGTTTCCAAGCAAACGCAAATATTTCTAGGTCTCTATCTTCAAATGCACCAAAGTTAGCATCAGTCAAATAAGCATCTCTATATCCTGCACTTTTCATTGCTAGAATATCACGTTGAACAATATCCATTTCCTTTTTAAGAATTTTAGTTTCTATTCCTCCGCCCCATTCACAGAACACACACTTGTACGGACATCCTCTTGTGGTTTCTAAAACAATGAAAGGTTCTAGTTTATATCTTTTAGCGTAGTCTAATTCTTCTTTTAAAAAGTCAAAATGTTCTTCGTAAACACTGTAGTTAGGCATAGGACACTTACGTTGCTTTGTGCTTTCTAGTTCCCAACTGATATCTTCTTTTCTAGGTCGACCGTCATTCTCTATGTAACTGTTAATAAAATCCTCAATGAACACTTCGCCCGGTTTGGTAGGTAAACATACATAATCGTATTGAGGTCTACTTTGTAAAAATTGTTTGTCGTTGGTTCCTATGTGCGGACCGCCTACAACACAGATTGCTGAGGGATTAATCTTTTTTACGTACAGTGATAACTCATCTATAATTTCGTAGTTCCAAACATAAGAACTAAAAAGATAAACATCAGCGTTTGGAATTTCATCATATATTTCTGCAACACTTTTATATTTGTTAAATTTATAAGGTGCAGGAAGCCAATTAACACAATCAGGATATTTGCCATAATGATTATAATGACTCTGCATCATAATCCATGTCATGTTATTTGCAAGGCTCCAGTCAGCATGTGGAGGGTTTACAAATGCAATTCTAATCTTTTTCTGTGGTGAAGTCAAAACTTGCTACCCTCCTTGTAATACTTGTTGACTCTGCTCTATGCCAAAAACCTCTAGCATTACTAACCAAAAACAAGTCACCCGCCTCGGGTTGATATGAAGCAGTTTCCTCATTACCTGTTAGAGATCCCCATTTAAAATTAATGGATCCTCCTGTCTCTGGAGCAGTATCGTCTAAGTAATACAAAAAGAAGATATCATAATCTTCAAACATATCGGTGTGCCATCCTTGATTATCACGATCTACACCATCCCATACAATAAATTTATTATATACAGCATCTGGCCAATGAGTATCTATATATTTTTCTTTTAGATAGAACGCAAATGTAGTAAGACGTTGACTCAATTGAGGATCAATATCTTTGGTGCCATTGTCACGTGAACGTTCTTCCGTGTTAAGCAATCTAAACTCGTTAATATTAATTAAATCTAAACCATTGGGTTCATTTAACCTGTAGTAACCTTTAGTTTCAATCTGTTCTCTAATGCTCATACTAGTACTTATCCGTTGTTTTTTGTTCTGCGTACTGAAAGGTTTTTTTGAATGCACACTCGCCTAGATCGTGTTCTATGTATTTGTAATCTTGTTTGATAAAACAAGTAAAAGGACATCTGTAAAAATATTCACACGAGAAACAGTCATACGTTTTAAAGAAGTTCATCATAACTTCACTAACATCGTCGTCTTTGGTTTTTCTATCAACAACATATGCCGCACCTGAACAACCTTTTGGTACTGTGTTATCCTGTAAAATTGTTGTATTGTTTCCTCGAGTGCAAGTCATTTTCATCACAGGAGTTTGTGTTACAAAATGTTCAATGTTTAAACACTTTGGATAGTTGTCTATTAAAAACTTGTAGAATTCATATGTTTCTCTTTCGCTAGGCATCATGGTCCTGTTTAGTTTGTCTTCTTGGGTTGGCCATAAACTATCCCAGTCAATAACAAAATTATCGTATAAGTGTTTAAAGTATTTGTCCTGCTGTACTGATTTCATAGACTGTGCTGTAAGAACGCAAGAAACCATTGCGATATTATCTTTAAATATTTCAATGTTACGTTTATATATTTCAAACTCTTTCAGACTAAATCGTCCGGAACTGTCATAACTTGTGCTTAGGATAACATTGTCTTGATCTAAAAATTCCAACACGGGTTGTGCGTTTTCAAAGACTAAGTTCGATACAAAATTAAAAACAATATCTTTATCTTTATCAGTTACGTTTGCTCTTACCTCTTTAATAAATTCATTGTAGATATCTAAATGACCATCGAGGATATATTTGTCTTGGAATACTTCTCCTCCCATTATATGAAGTTTAAAGTATTTTGTTTTATTGTTATTGTTAATCCAATTAGATATGTAATCTACTTTTGAAAGTATAGATTCACGTGAAGTATTTTCGTTGCTATCGTGTGCTTGTGGACAAAATACACATTTGAGATTACAGTTCTCAAAAAGTATAACCACAATTTCAGCATAATCGATAACCTTCTGATCGATTAATTCATAGATACGTTCATTCATGCAACTATTTAAGTGTGAACTTTTGTAGTGCTGATGTATCTGATGTGTTGTTTAATTTGGATAAGTGTGATAGGAATACTGTTACAATAGTTTCTTCAAGTTCTGCAGGAATATATTTGATATCAATGCTTCCTGAAGTCATAGCACCCATAACAGTAGAATATTGTTCGTTACTTAGGTTTCCGCTTTTTACTGTATCAATATAATCAAATGCTCCGATAGCATCTTCTTTTACACTGTCAGCAATGTTACTTTCTGCGTCGTTAATAATAGCAAGATTAACTTCCTTTACTACCGCAACCAAAGCAGAAAGTTGTTCTGTAGTTGCTTTTGAAATATCAATTTTAGAATTTGCACCTGGCTGATAACTCTTGCTAGGTACTGTTGTTTGTCCGTCATTCCAATAACTGCCTGAAAACACAGACATCTTTGGTAATGCATTAATATTACCTAGAGTTTTATCACTGCCTCCGAGTGCAGTTTGCATGTTATCATTAAGAATGTAATGATCAATTTTTTTACGTGCTTCTAAAATTTGTTCTTCATAATATCTCTTTAAGAAAGAAGACATAATCGAAACAAGTTTTTCTTTTTTAGCAAAGTTTGCATCATGCAAATGACTTGCCATTAAAAATTCAAAACTAGGTTTAAAGTCTGCACTGACGTTTACTGCCGACACACTTGACCAAGCACTTTTAAGTGCAGTAGTTAAAGCATCGTTTTGTTTGCTTTCTGTTTTGATTTTGTAATCATAGCAATCAATAAACATATTGTATGAACTGTTGTCCATATTTGTAGTTGATTTTAACCAAGTTCCTACAATCTCTGCAAAACAACTATTATCAGCATAGATTACAACCTTAGTAGTTTTAGCAATAAGGTCAGCAAACCATTGTGCATATGTTGAATCACCAAGAATCTCTGACATATCAAGGCCGGCGTTTGAAACATTGTCGCTTGCGTTGATTGGATCTGTTTTGTATTCTGCTGATGCAATTACAATATCCGGTGCTTCGATTAAGTTGATGAACTTATCTTGTTCAATAAAAACATTGTTAAACAGGTGTAACATTTTCTAATTCCTTGGTGTCATTTTGTCTTGCTTCACTGTATTTAACCAAATCAACGTCTCCGGAAGCGATACCCTGTGTTAATATAAACATCGGATTGTTCTCATTTGCCCAGTAATGAAATAGGTTATTACCTTTAAACATATAATCATTAAAGTATTTGTCGTAGTATTTTAGGTTATCTTCACTAACAGCATTATAATAGTAGAAGAAGTTTTCGTGCTTTAATAAACTTAGGAAATTAATTCCTGTAGTATCATCTGTAGCATCTAGTGTATGTGACTTAACGTGTGCTTCAACTTCTTCTAATTGAAGTGTGTATACATTATATAAAACCAAACTATCTAAAACGTTTTCCCACTTTTGAATAATGTCTAAATTGCCTTTAATAAAATCGTTGTATTTGTCGTTTGGTTGTAATTTTTTATATGTAAAAAGCATTTCCATTGTTAGTTTTTCTAAACTTGGAATGTTAACTAGGCTTTTAGAGTTTAGATATTCTTTCAAAAGTTCTAAATCAGGATTTACAATATCACAAGGTACGTTCAAGTTGCTTAGATAGGTAAGAATTTTATCTTTGGTAAGTGTGCTATCTTTTAAATCTACAATAAAATATGTTTCTTTATCCTCAAAGTATTTCTTCAAATCTTCAATAGGAATAGGAAGAGAAGTATTAACAATTTTCATTATCTTCTACCTCTTGAACTATGACAACTTGAATGACAACTTGCATGACAAACGGACTCTGTTTTTGTAGTTGTGGTATCTCTTTTTGCTCTATATTCTGTTCTTAATGCAGTAAAGTATGCTTCAAGGTTAGATGCACTAACCAATGAATCTGTTGTAACACCTCCAACTGCAACTGCTCCAAGAGTTTGTCTATCTGCCGCCGGAAGATGTGACACCTGGGTTTGATCAAAAACAATGCCTGCTGTTGGTCTTGAACCTGTGTTTCCGCCGCCGCCTGTTACGTTTAATTGAGCACGGAGTTTTCTAATATTTGTATACAACTGTGTTTCAGTTAGCAATACGTTTCTAATAGTACTTGCTGTAATAGTAGTTCCTGTAATACTTCCGCCCACAATACCAATTGATCTGCCAGACGTTGTTCCGCCCCACCAACTTGCAGGTGCTTCTGTAAATGGTTCGTTGTTGCTTGCCCATACAATGCTACCGTTAGCATCTGCTGTGACAAAGTCTGCAAACCTATCAACTATATTCTGTTTTCTTACTGGATCTGTTAATGTAGCCATCTATTCTTCCGCGTTCTTTATCTAAATGTATCATCAGCGATCTAGGACTTGCACAAATAGTACCATCCCATTCTAACTGATGACAGTCTCCTCCACAGTATTTATACACAGGACACTCCAAGCATAAACTATTTCCGGCCGCTTCACACGCCATTATTTCGATGCGTTTTGGAGCAAAAAGTAGGTCGTAAATAGGCATATCTATGGTGCCGTAGTGATCTTCGGGTGCAGAATTAGGACATCCTGCTATAGTTCCATCCGCATTAATTGTAAACAATTTCTGTTCACAATCTCTGCACCAAGTACCTGCTTTTGTTTGTCCTGTTTCAAATTTTGTGTATATGTTTTCCATAAAGTTGTTGTGAAACCAATCTCTTGCATCATATTCTTCCATTTGGTGATGCATTTTGAGAAACCAATCATCCATTTCTTTGTTGGTAGGAAAAATGTGTAAATTTCTAGTAGCATGACCATTTTTGGTAACACGTTCTATATCCATTTCCTGCACACCCAATCCTTTTACATACATTAAAAGTTCAATTGGTTCCATATTAACAACATCTTTGGTAAGGCTAACAAACAATTTTATTGTTACACCTCTGCCTAACAGTAGTTTGATATTTTCTTCAAACAAAATCCGTTGGTTGATGTTATCAAATCTAATTTTAGGATCCCAACTGGTACCAATCCTTTTACCTAAAACCGTGTCTATGAACTCTAATTTTTCAGGAGTTAATTTATGCACTAGATTTGTTGTTATTCCCCAACTAGCATTTGGCCAATGTTTTGATATTTCATCATATGCTCTTTGCATATCTTCCAATGGTGCTAGGAAAGGTTCGCCGCCGTGAAACTCTATGTGTAAATCAGGTTTGTTACTCATGCTGTCACTTAGACGTGCAAACCAATCAATTGTTCTATCGACGTCAAAGTATATCTTACGGCCAAACTTGCCACTTGTAAAACAGTGATCGCAATTTAGATTACAGGTCTCTGTGGTTTTCAGATAGACCATCATGTGTTGTTTAGGTGCTGTCATATTGTAAAACTCAAACTCTCAAGTCTATCTTTATCAAAATTAAATGTTCCAAAACTTAAACTTAAACAATCTGTTACATTGGTTGCTTTGTGTTTGGTATTAGGTTTAATATGGATATGCTTGCCTTCTTTAAGTTCTACTGTTTCTTTATCTATAATAAGTTCTTTGGTTCCTGAACATACATGAATAATAACATCGCAAGGATCAGTATGCATATTGAAACTTCCTTTTCCTGCGTAACCCCAGTAAGCATGACAGTCAACCGGCATCTTAAATTGTTTAGATAATTTGTTTGTGTGATCAAATATTTCTTTATTATATTTTTCAATACCTTGTATCTTAAAACCATACTGACGTTTGCTTGCGGCCATTATGATTTCCACAGCCTGAGTATAACTTTTAGCAACGTCATTAATAACATAATCCTTTTTATATTTGCCATCATTCTCTATGATATAGATTAATCCAAGATCATAGTAGTGTTTGCTGAATAGGATTTTCTCAAAGTCTTGTTTTGTAAGCATATAGATATTTATGGAGTTATGTACGTGGTTAAAAATTTATTTTGATTCCAGCAGTAAGTGTTCTACCATTTTGGTTATATCCGTCTGGTCTTTCATACTGCTTGTCAAATATATTGTTAAACTGTGTGTAATAGGTAACTTTGTTCTTGATGTACTTTGCTGAGATATCAAATGTACTAACTGCATTCATGTCTTTTCGTTGCCAAGTTTTGCTATCAGTATCGACGTGTGATCCGTAATAGTTCCAATCTGCTGACAGTGACACGTTTTTATAATCATACCATGTAACGTTCATATTGTTTTGCCATATTGGCCTGCGTAATAGTGTTGTACCATTACTATCTTGTGCTATAACGTAATCTGTTTTATTAACCAAACTTAAAGAACCGTG
>Ga0222719_10003571_pt1 | contig 13787 bp, 10 predicted proteins | sample C33_34DmetaG_FD_165039 | JGI IMG/M metagenome (GOLD analysis project Ga0222719, IMG submission 165039) | Estuarine water microbial communities from San Francisco Bay, California, United States - C33_34D | ecosystem: Environmental > Aquatic > Marine > Unclassified | place: USA: California...
TCAATGTTTCTGAATTGATGAGGGTATCCCCGGTTCCATAAAACGTATTGCCAAACTCTTGGTCGAACTGGAGTTGAGATGTGTTTGCAATTGTTTGCTTTTTCCATTGTTCATCTCGACCTGGCACATCCCACCAGTCTACACGGAATGGTTTAAACTCATTTGTTCCTTGAACAGCACCTTCCCATATCTTATGAAAGATATTTCCAATACCGTTTGCTGTAGATGTGATAATAATCTTGGTATCTTTACCAGACGAGATAACAGGATAGGTGGATGTATAGAACTCTGCAGCCCTTTCTACAAATGCAAACTCATCCAAATACAGAAGGTTCACTGACATACCACGAATAGAAGAACCAGATGTAGCTGCTGCAATGATTCGCGAGTTATTACTAAACTCAATCGAACCCTTATTCAATGCTTTACAACCAGGTTGAAGAAAGAATGGTATATTCTCGAGCATCAGCGTTACACGAGCGAGCATTTCTCTAGCAGTCGCCCCTTTATTTGCCATTACTGCAATTGTTTTTTCAGAATTGAACAAAGCAAACCATAAAAGGTAAGCGCAGGCAGAGATAGATTTACCAGACTGTCGGCAAGCAAGAACAATATTAAACCGATTGTCATTAAAATGATCAAACATCTTTTCCTGATATGGATAGAGTTTGAAGTTGACAAGACCCTTATCTAAGGCTATCACTTTAACATATTTCTCACAAAAGTAAACAGGATCTTTCATGCACCTGGCATATTCTAGAACAAGATCCTGTGTCCATTCTTCCTGGACCCCATCTCGTTTTACGTTTATGTTACCAAGATACGACTCATTCTTTAGAATCATGTTCGATCACGTTTTCATTCTGTAACATTTTTTGGAGATCGGCAGTAGATCCAACAAAGAAATTATTCTGTTGATTTTCCACTTGCTTTGGCTGTTGGGTGATCTCTTTATTCTTTTTATTGAGATCCATCAATTTATCGTTGACGTCAGATAAATTCTTAATCATATTTGAAAGAACTTCATAGGCTCGTGGATGCTCTGACTCGCGCGCGACATGAATCATGTCTTCCATAGCCTCGCGACCTTTCTCCAAGAGATCATAATATGTCTCTCTTGAATAATCATAATCACTCTTTACATTATCTTTATCATCTTTCATTATGCACTGTCTACTATAGTAGTGGTAAATCCAAAGTCGGAATCAGCTAATCCAATCGCAGATAATGGATTTGGTACAACCTGTATTGTTTCAAGATATACGTCTGAATCAGCTGGTCCAACACCAAGATCATACAGGTCAGCATTTGCCTTACGAATGATTGCACTATTATATATTGGACCATGAAAACTCACTTTCATTTCAAAATCCATAGAGTAAACAATCGTGCGCCTTGTATCAAGTGATCCTTCGAAGTCGTCAGAGAAGCTTACGCCCTGAATAATAATAGGAATATCTTCCTTGAATTCAGGATAGTCATCTGGAAATGGATTGATTGTTAGGGTATACTGAGGATTAAAATACGGCAATACTTGTTCTACGACTTGTAAAGCATCATCTTGTGATTTGGTATAGACATTCAACTGAAAATTGATCGTATACGGAACAGGAGGAAAGAATTTTTGTCTTGTTGAACTTGTTGTACCAGCCGTCTTGAATGTCGCTGTCTTGGTTAACTGTCTTGACGCATCATAGGCAAAGTTTGTAATCTCAAATGACATTCGAGGCAACTTAATTGCCACCTTTGTGTCATCGTACAAGTCTTCTTGTTCTCGAATTCTACTGAGGTATTTTCTACTTGGTGCATATGATAAAGGAACCTTTACCTGACTAACACCTCCACCAGACGAATTTCTGCGAATGATATAAATGTCGTTAAACATTCTACCGAAGATTGCAACACATTTTCTTATTTTTTCGTGGTAAAAATATGTACCAAACATTAACTATTCTCCGGATCACCAAATGGGTTATTCTCACTAAAGTCCATGAAACCATCTGAAAGTGAGCTGAAGTCATCATTCTGTTCGTTCTGTGATATCTTATTGTCTTCTGCTAATACATTAATAATTGCAAAATCGGAATCCCCAATTGTAACATCACCAATAATAAACTCATGATAGTCCCCATCACTTGCTCCAACATGGATAACATGAAGAACATGATCAGAATCGGACCACTTAGTCACTTCTCCAGAAATTGTTAATCCAAGATCTGAATCCAATGTTTGGGTTATCGTATCCCCAATTGCAATTCCAGCTGTTGGTGAACTATTAATATACAGTGTATAAGTGTATGCATAATCCTGTTCAATAGCATCAATATCTGTAACATCTGTGTCAAAATCTTCGTCACTATATTCGAACAATTGACAACGCATCTTATACGTAGGAAGATTACTCAACTGATAGAATGGTTGCTCGTGCTCAACATGCATGATTTCAAACAACGACTTGGATAAAGGAAGATAGATTAGGTCTCCTTCTTTAGGTCTTTCAACAGTAACATCATTATCATACCGGCCAATTAACTTTGTCCACTTTCTTCTCGCTACAACAAATGTTGCTTCATCTCGTATCTCAACACCAAACCGAGTAAAGAGATCTCCCTCTCCTTCGAACCCTTCAGTGTTTTCAATGTACATTGTTACCTTATATGCTGAACTAAAACGAGATGGAATATCATCACCAAAGATTCTATCTTCAGCGACAATGGTACGAGGAAGATAATAGACAATTTGTCCGTATATCTCTAATGCTTCAATCGTGATGTCTTCATACAAGTTCTGTTCTGAGCGAACATCTTGTCTGAAGTAAGGATTCATACCCATATGTTTAACCTACAAAGAAGTCAGCTGGCATCTCATGTTCGAGTCGAATACTTTCTCTGAGTCTGTCGATCTCTTGAACAGCGTCATCATAAATCTGGCGGCCATTTAAAGTAACACCACCAGGGAGTTGCATTCCTTCAAATTTAATTAAGTTCTGACCCCATTGTCTTTTAATCAAGGATGTTGTATACTCCTTCAACCACATATCATTATAGATTGATGTGTGATCGTCAGGATTGATAATCTGATAGATTTCAGCAATGATATAGTCATCTACATTGATATCGTCATCGTCAAAATCACCAAAAATATACAATCTATTTTGCTTTCGTGAAAACTGAACCTGTGGCTGACCATTAAGCTTTATGTCCAGCAATGACAGATATTGCTGCATCTGCTCGTAGTATGCAAGATCCCCAGCAAAGTGAATTAACGATGCCATGTCATTCAACATCATTTGATACTTGATATCAAAAAAGTTTCTACTGTTGTTAAATGTTGATTGTAACGGAAACATTTTTGAGACGTATGTGATATTACTGTTTAATGTAATGTACTGATTAGATACATCATCTGCAGTGATCTTATGTTTCAGATATGTGCGAAGAGTTGCATCAGAGTGGAACTCTTGATAATATTGAAGAGCCTCGTCAACACGATCCTCGAGTTGATCCTCATCAACATTAATCTCGATGACAGGATCACCAAGTTGACGAAGACAGTAGTCGATTAATTGTTGACGTGAAGCTGGATTTGCCATACCAATAGTCCCAAGAGTTTCTTTTCTTAGGACTATTTATAACAATTTAACTAAGGAAAGATGTTGGGATTGCAAAAAACACCGCACCCTGGAATCCATCGCCAGCATCATTGGCTGTTCCTCCTGTACCGCTGGTATGCATTAATGATCCTCCTGCTGAGCCATAGTTTGTAGCTGATCTAACTGCTTGACCATTGCCCTGCGATTGACCCGCACCACCTAATCCTTCGGTCCCTGGTAAAGTGTTATAGTTTACGCCAGCACCACCGGCGGCAAAATAACCGCCATCTGATGCACCAGAAGAGGCTTCAAGGGAGCTGAAAACTGACATTATTAATCCATTACCACCATTACCCGTACCACTGGTACCTCCAGCAGCACCAGCGCTGCCGGCACCACCGCCACCACCGCCAACACCAGAACCAGTACCATCCCCACCTTTGTTTCTATATAAGGTAAATCCACTTGGAACCGTTCCAGCATATGTAGCTAATGAAGGAGCAGTGTTATTTATCTGTTCACCACCTCCAGATCCAGATCCGCCGCTATAATTACCTCCAGTATATGTCTGGCCCCCAGTCCACCCTTGAATACCACCTTGGCCACCCTCTGCATCAGCCCATACTCCGGTGCTCACCCCAGTCATCCCTGTTCCGCCACCACTCTGAGCCTGAGCAGGAGTACCGAGTGTCTTAACACCAATTCCTCCAGCTCCGATATTAAATGACCATGTATCATCTGGTATTGTTAGTACACCACTTGGATTATAGATCACAGCACCACCACCTGCACCGCCACCATAATAGAAAGTTGCTCCGGCGCCACCACCACCAATTACTGCCATGTAGCCTGTGATTCCACTAATACCAGAGGTTTGGAATGTATACGCACCATTAGTAAATTTAAATAATGTATAACTACCGGATGTTGAAGTAACTCCCGCAGCAACTAATTGAGCATAGTTTACAACTACAGAACCTCCAGGAACGATGATCGAAATATTTTTAGTTGCCAGGTTTACAGTATCGCTTGCAGTCGCAGTAAATATTCCACTCTCTTGGGTAGAAGCTGAATCATATGTCAAAGTAAATGTGCCATTAGAATCATTAACGACTCCACTCAAAATATCATTAGCATTACTATCTAAAACATAGTTCCACGAAATATATGGACCATCAGAATCCACAGCTGTGAAGTTAAAGATAGTATCTGAGTCTGTGATTTCACCCGAATCTAATCCACCAAAAATAGTTGGTCCAACAATTTGAGGAGAGTTGTTAGCAGTGGAAATGGTATACCATCCGGATCCGTTATTGACATAATATTTATTAGTAGCATCAATATAAGCAAGAGAGGCCTCAGCTACTCCATTTAGAGGCAACTGGGTAATTGAATCATAAATAGTAACACTACCACCAGATATACTTCCAATATAATCCCCATCAACAATACCGATAAATGCAGAATCCTTTAATGATCCTGTTGCAGTTATATTCTGAGAAAAAAATGTCGATACGTTTCTTATCTTAGACATATCTACCCCAATATCCTTATAATAATAACACCTGATCCACCATCACCTGCTCTTGAATAGCCTGGCTGTCTACGATCAGCACCACCGCCCCCAGATCCCGTGTTAGCTACTCCACTTAGCTCTGTAAGGTCAACGGTTAAAGAGTTATATCCACCACTTGATTTACCACCAATACCACTTGCTCTTGTACCATAATATGATTGGCCACTAAAGTAGAAACCACCACCACCTGCAGCATAAAATTGGGATGAACCAGTAATTGTAGATGATTGGCCAACACCACCGTTTGATGTATTAGCAGTATAATTTGAACTAGTAGGAGTAGTACCAGCGCCGCCGGCACCACCGCCACCACCACCATTTGGACTTGTACCAGTTCCACCATTATTACCGTCACCGGCACCACTACCACCAGCAGCATTGGCACCACCACCGCCACCACCTGAGGAACCAGAAGCATTATCACTGCCAGAACCAAGCGCTCCGTCTTCTCCAGCTCCAGTCCAACCACCGGCGCGGGCACCACCGGCCGCGTATAGTGTATAACCGCCACCGACTATCGACGATGTTCCTCCTCTACCGGACCCCGCGACATCACCTAACACGCCACCCTGTTGGCCAGTTCCTACTGTAATGTTAAGAGTAGCAGCTGGTAATGTAGTGTTAGTAATTTCGTTATAGGCGCCAGCACCTCCGCCGCCGGAGTAGTAACTACCACCGCCGCCACCGCCGCCGCCAACAACCAATACCCAGGCACTAGTACTTGATCCAAGGGTGAGTGTCCCATTCCCTGTGAATTTGTATACAGTATCTGACCCAACAGTAGTCTCTGTATAGCTGCCTGTAGCACTAATTGATGAGGCCGATACATTCAGTGTAGTACTCACACTTGCTGTATTAACGCCATCCGAAGCCGTAAATGTAATGTCCGTTGATCCGTCTGAGTCACCTGAGATTACTGTAAACTGAGATGAATCTTGTGTTACATAGAGTACACTAGAATCAACCAGAGGATCAAGTGAATAGGAATATGTAAGAGGTATTCCATCTGAATCAATCGCAGATATTGAAAAGTTTAGAGAATCTTGATATAACATGTCATAAGACGCGTCTAGGCTTGTAAATATTGTTGGATTGACGTTTGTTGAAATTGTTTCAAGCCAACCTTCACCGGTGCCAACTATTAAAGTATCTGTATTATTAATATACGCATAAGTACCAACTGTTCCGACACTTGGTACCACCCCTATAGAATCATACTGAGTAACACCACCACCTGTTAAATTAACAATATAATCAGAATCAACAACCTCTGTCACAGTGTTTTCAGACAGGGAAGTGTTTGTGATCCCTGTGTTTAAAAATTTGGCGAGTGAAACATTTCTTCTAGTCATAATTAAAACCTCACTAACGCTGCAATTGGTGATGTTACCCCATAATAATTAATAATGCTTTGTTTCACTGCATCCGAAAGCTGTGTATTGAATACTGTAATGCTATGGTAAGCCCCAGGCCAGTCATAAGAACCACTATAAGATCCTGGTAACTGAAGTGTATTACCAGATACAGATCCATCAAACTGTAGACCTTCAGCAAATATTATTTGAAAATCCGTACTTGCTTCGGTTCGCATAAGTTCGTAAAAAACATCTCCTGCTACTGAGCCTGACATCATCTGTGAAGTAAATGTATTATTTGGATACTCATACCACCATTGAGGTGTAAAATCTGGAGCCAACCCACCTTGGTTATAAGGAACGCTACCGTTGGTTGCAAGAAGATAATTAGTATTGTTTCTAGTTGTTGGCATAAAGCTAACATTAGACCCTGAGATAGTGTTTCTTCTTACAAATAATATTGTAAATCCACCATTAACAACAGACGCCCAATCTGCATCCATTGTTAGTGATGTAGCAGCCTCACCATTTTGCATTTCAACTTCGTACCATCCAGTAGCTGGGCTACCAACACTTGAATTTCCTGATGGTCTTGTGGCAAAATACCATCCCGTATCAAATTCTTCTTGGCCAGTGCTTGTATGGAATCTTGTGCCTGTCCATGTTGAATCTCCAGTGTAATCTGCAGCATCTAAATGATAGTATACAGAATTACTTGTAAGAGATTGAAGTTGGGTCAATTCGGCCGATAAAGAAGGACCAACAATACTTGATACCGCGGAAAACAAAGTTGAAGATGACGTAATCGATCGTCCATCTGTCACAGAAAATGTTACAGTACTTTCAACTGACAATCCACCAGAATCTGCATCCGGGGTCACTGTGAATACTCCAGTAGCTCCCTGGGATATAGACGCCACTGAATCAAAACGATCATCTCCAGAAAATGAAAATGATAATCCGTCCAGTGCATTTGAGTCAGAACCAATCAGTGTAATAGTAAAATCACTATCAGCAAAACTAAACGAATAACTATCCTGTAGTCCGGTAAATGTTGGTGCAAAGTTTGGTGGAAAGTTAACATTATACCATCCTTCACCAGAAAACACATAATGCCTATTTCCAGAATCAATGAAAGCAAGATCTCCAGCAGAATTACCAGTCCTTGGCAGAGAGTCTAAAGACGAATAAACAGAAATAGTGATTCCACCAGTAGCTCCCCTGTCAGTAACATAATCCTGGTCAATAATAGTATTGATGCCAGACTCTAAAAAGGATCCGGTACTATCGACTAGGTTTCCCGCAAATTTTGCTATGTTTCTTGCTCTACTCATTATTCACTCAAAAGACCGAACGCGTTTATTATAGCTTGACCAGTACTTTCACCACCATAACTTGTCCAAATAATTTTATTGGGTGTAGTGTTTCCATATTCTGATACAGCTAAAGATCTGGTATACTCGTATGATATATTAAGATAAAGTAGGTCACTACTATCTATTAGTGTTTCTGTTACATTATCTGGATCAGTAATATTAAAGATTTTAAGAGCTCGAGCAATACTGCCAATAGCAAGATATTCCTTATCCTTAATATTAAATATACTACTTTTCCAGGATCTATTAAAATCACTATCATTATATTGATTTCTTATACTCGTTACACCATTGGAAGTATAATCTATAATCCAAAACCCTTCAAGTGAATCGTCCCCAGCACCGTCCCAATGATAGGTCAAATAATTCCCTCTTCTACTAACCTGTAAGGTTCCATCCCCCGCGGAGACAGTAGGTGCAGGAATCTCAAGAGTGTCGTTATTAAATGTCAATGTTGCATCAGAATTAATATTCCACACTTGCAGCCTTGACAGCTGAGCACTACTATTATATGAGCCTGCTGTAGCCTCTGCCCCAACTGAAAACAAAAATCTCCCCTGACGGTCAACACCACAACACCTTTGTGTGTTGATAGTACGACCGGTAGCAGAGTTATTTTCAGCATTAGTAATCATGTCTATTTCAGAAATATAGAAACCGGAACCACTGTCTGTGACCTTGAACACACCTATTCCAGTGGCACCAGCTCCAGCATAGTAACCCGAATCATATGAAGCTACTCCTCCTATCATTCTAGGAATCAAATCCAGGCCGCGTTCGGCGGCCCTTTCAGAGGCAGTAAAGTGGAATTCTTGGGATGCTATGTTACTATCATTGAGTTTTATTAGTACATGATCTAGATTTCCAGCTATAATAGCTAATTGATTAGATGGTACTTCCAATCGCTGAGCCTCGAACTTACCAGCTGTCCCGCTAACACTTAGAGTTTGTACTAATTGTATGTTGGTAATATCGGAAACATTATAATTGTGTATGCACGTCCCAGCCGGGCTCAGCCATCCATTCATATAATAATTATTTTGATCATTACTTAAAAATCCGCCGTAAACACTCACGGTTTCACCACTTGGTAAATCAGGTCCTCGATAAGGCCCCGACCAAAACTCAGCTTCAATTGGGGGGTCTTGTGTCATTAAAAAACTAAAGGTGGAGGAGTTAACTATATCTTGTCCATCCTCAGCTTTGAAAATAATCGTTCCTGTAGCTGCAACATTTGAGTCTACAAGTGTTAGGGTAAAGATAGAGGAATCTTGAGAAACAGTGACGTAGCTGTCAAAAGATCCACCTGTAACAAATGTATAACTAGTAGCGACCCCCTGACCTAAACTATCGGGATCCGATACTATAATAGTAGCAGTACCAGCATCTGAATCCCAATAATAGTTTCCGTCAATTTGTCCGAATCCGCTTAGTAAAACATCGTCCAACTGTATTGGATTATCAGGAAGCTCAATTATTTTTTTCCAATTATCTCCGTCAAATACGTAAAAACGTCCAGTAGATAAACTTAATCCATGGGCCCCTGTAGTAGTGGACCCTGGAAAGACACCTTCTGAATCATAAAGTACAGTATCAGTAGCACCCGTGTTTATTGTTACATCCGCGGTGTTATAGATTGTACCTTTGTAACTGGATAATCTTGTCATAGAAAAGCTGATCCTATATAAGCACCGACGACAAACGAGTTAGATGTGTTCGCAAAATCTGCAGTATTCAATGTTGTTCCATAGGTGTGTGTATATGTAGTTCCAGATGTCATACTATATGAGGTAGGGTTGGAACTACTTAGTTTACCATGATAAAATGTAGAACTTTGAGCAGTATCTTTGAATGTGAAGAAGTTCCATTCATCTTCCACACAAGTAATATTAGTTTTTCTCCACGTTATCGTAGCCCCATTAGTTAAACCCCCACCATTAGCACCTGTCCATCCAATTACCCAGTACCCATCAGAACTATACGATAAAAACTGTTCGTTTTCTGTATGTAAAATAATCCCATCAGGATAGCTAGCTGGATCTGCTGTCAATTTAACCCAAAACATAAAATCCGCATAATTAGTTCCACTTGCTCTGTTTCTTGCAAGATAAAAGGCATCGGTGTAATTAGTAGTTGATCTTGCTGCTGAGTAATAGGCGTTGTCTCCTGTACGATAACTATCTGCGGCTGATGCAGTTGTATAAGTTCCTACGGGGGTATAACCATTGTTGGTTGCCCCAGCGTTTAAATTATACAAGTCCATGCTACTAGCACCTGTCACATTGGCAACTGAATTAGTATTCTTTCCATATTCCAACAAGACATCAGCTTGAGTCGTACTGATATTAATAGTATAGGTATAATTTGCCATAGCCCCTATTGCAAAAGGCGGTAGTACAAAAGTTTCCGGACCGGCCGCCTCGATTGTAAAATCACTAGTAGTAGTCGCTGTGTTAATACCGTCTGAGGCACTAAATGTTAAAGTAAAGGTGCCGCCACCAATTCCAGTGACCGTAAATACATTAACATTTTGAGAAACACTTGCAACTCCACTGATGGAGCCAGTTGTTACAGAGTATGACCAGGTTAAAGGAAATCCTTCCGGATCAGTAGATGATAACGTAATCACTTCATTGTTGCTAACATCAATTGTATAATTAGCATTGTTTCCTGTGATTGAGGTGGGACTTTCATTTACAGCAGCGCCAGTAGATCTCCATCCATTGAAATACAAATAATAGTAATTATTAGATGCTACAAACGCCCTATCCCCGTTAGACGCTGGAACAGGAAGATCATGGATTGTTTGCACATATATTGTGTTGCCACCAACACCTGCACTAATTCCTGTATTTCTTTTGGCGGTATTAACAACATCAGATTTAAAATCAGAATAGTTTGTCATGAATAATCCAATCCTGAATCTCCAGTTGTAACTAAATACCACCCACTATCAAAAATAAAATATTGGTTATCACTGTCAATTAAAACAGTGGTTCCCTGAGTCACTCCACTTAATGGTAAAACTCCAAAGCTATCATAAACAACTATGGGGGTACCATCAACACTATCGGATAATATAGTCGACTGAGTAGATATTAGTCCCAGAAATGTTGTAAGGTTTGTCATTAAACGGTTCCAGTTATAATCCAGCCCTGAGAGTCATCAAAGTACGCAAGGTCAACCCCTGCTCGGTTGATATCAATAATTAAATTACTAGCATCGCCAAGAATATTGTTACCATTACGGGAGATAGTAATATTATTTGTCGCAGCCTGACCAGTAGCATCTACAACCCCAATATTATCTCCAACACCTGGAGTAGAAGGTAACACAACTGTTACAGCAGACCCAGTATTGACCATATATCGAGTTCCAACCACACCCGAAACATTTACTGCAGTGACAGTATTTGTAAATCCTTGTGGAGCTCGAGCTGCTACATATGCTGAATCTACAAGGTTAGCTACTATAGAATCAACAGCATATGTAATAAATGCTTCTGTACTACCAGTTGCAACCGTGATGCTGATATAATCATCTGAAACACACGCGTCTTCTAGTGTAACAGATGATCCATTTGTTGCTGTGTAGTCAGCTGAATCGATTAACAGAACACCATTTCTGAATACCTGTAATCTGTCTTGAGTATATTCCAGTGTCTGACTATTTATATCAGCTCCACTAAAGGTCAGCTGACCCGAATCAGCGAGATATGTATAAGTAAATAAATTCGAGGATGGTGTTGCTGCTAAATTAGTAATTGTTTTAACAGACATGATACTAAGAATATCATTTAGTTGTGCTGATTCACCAAGTACTACAGTAGTACCAGTTGTCGCTGTATAGTCAGCACTATCAGCTAAGAAAAGACCATTAAGATAAACTGCAATGTTTCCAGGATTATACGTTAAAGTATTACCACCATTATCAGCACCAGAAAATACTGTCTGACCTGCACTTGCTGTGTAATCAAATACAGTAATCAATCCTTCTTGAGCACCAATTATATCAACAATAGCTGCCGAATCCAGTCCACCTCCAGCACCCCCGCCACTAATCGTAATAGTTTTTGTAGCACCAGTCCCAGTAGCAGAAACACCAGCTCCAACAAAGTTGAGGGTTGAGGCAGCAGTTGCAAGAGGAGTACCCTCATCTTGTACTGTAATTCCTCCACTTGTGGATGCTTGTCTTGCTTGGATATAGTCAGAGTCAATTAAGGCAATTACTTCGGATGAGTCTAAGGCATCCGTTAAATATCCTTGAGTTGCTATTAGAGCAATTGCTTCACTGGAGTCTAAGGCATCTGTCAGGTATCCTTGAGTTGCTATTAGAGCAATTGCTTCACTGGAGTCTAAGGCATCCGTTAAATAACCTTGAGTTGCTATTAACGAGATAATTTCACTTGAATCAAGGAACGAGGTATCACTTAATAGTACGATATTTCCAATCATTCCTGAATGAACGGTACACTGATAGACAAGTGTTTCGGGGGCGTTCATTGGAACATTGAAGATTAACTCTCCATTGTTTTGACCATTATTAGTAACACCTGTACTATATGCTGAGCCGCCATCACTAACTCTAATCTCAAATGGGTGAGATACAGCATTAATGTTAAACTTATAGGTCAGTCCTCTTTGGAGATAGAGAGTTGGATTATCAGCTGAGTCAAACCCATCCCCAGTAAATTTATACGCTGAAGATAGATTATTGACAACATTAAAGATTGCTTCTGCAGGTCTTCTTGATTCAATATAGTCAGAATCGATAAGACCAATGGCTTCTGCTGAATCAAATGTGCTATAATTAAATGATGTTACAATTGATTCAACATTTGTTGAATCGAGTATATTGGGTACACCTGTTAAGCTCGAGTATGCAAAGTCTTGAGCAGTTTGTCTTGCCTGTACCCAAGCAGAATCAACTGATTCACTGTTTAGTGTAAGTTTTATTAAAGTAGCAGAATCGGCTGTTAATGTTCTCGCTTCGAATGGGGCAAGACTGAAGGAAGCGTGACCTGTATTAATCTGTACAGATGCATTAGGTTCAGGTGTATATCCTTCAAACACCTTAAAGGTGTTATCGGTGGCGTCTCTAAACAAACCGACATGAGCATAATAACCATCATCATTAACATTTGCAGCCCAACCAACATCAATTGAGGCAGTTGGAGAACCATCTGACTCTCCTGCATTCATATAGATCATGTTGTCTGTGACATTCAAGTCTTCAGAGTTGACAGTAGTAGTTGTACCAGTAACTTGGAGATTACCTCCAATAATAATATTTCCTGTAGTTGTAACAGAATTAAACTGTACCGAATCACCTGTCCCCACTGCTTGACCAATTGAAACTTCTCCGGCGGAAACTGTAACACCTGTTCCACCTGAAAGTCGAGCGTCAAAATCAGAATCATGGCGAGTCGTTGTATAATAAAGATTGTTGCCTTCTGTAAGATCAGATGTTGTAACAGCATCAGTTGATAAAGCTAATCCAAGATCACTATCAAAGTTGACCTTAGTATAAACTTGTTCTACATCAATTGAGAATTGACCAGTTGATGAATTATACGTTAAATCTCCGCCAGCACTCAATGCATTTCTAATTTCAGAAATGCGGTCATCTGAATCGTGCAGAGTTGTTACAAACGAATTACCATCCGCGGCATTAATTGTGAAGACACCAGTCGCAGAATCGTAGCTAGTTGAGGATATACCCGCAACAAGCACTTCACCAACAGAATCAATTTGACCTTGAGCATTAACAGTAAAGACTGGTATCTGAGTAGTTGAACCATAAGTTCCAGCGGATACACCTGTGTTAGTAATACTTAAAGTATTTGTGGCAGAGTCATAGGATAATCCGGTACCATTTAATCCTGCTTC
>Ga0222719_10003573_pt1 | contig 13785 bp, 27 predicted proteins | sample C33_34DmetaG_FD_165039 | JGI IMG/M metagenome (GOLD analysis project Ga0222719, IMG submission 165039) | Estuarine water microbial communities from San Francisco Bay, California, United States - C33_34D | ecosystem: Environmental > Aquatic > Marine > Unclassified | place: USA: California...
GCGACTATCACAGCAAAAAGTTGATGATGACAACTTTCTCACGTGAGCTATCTGACTTTGAACGCACACTTACTCGAGCAGTAGGCATGGATGTGTTCACAGAGTCAGATCGCTACGAGCTTGCTATTATTGCAAGCCAGATCCAAAGTTATAACAACAGTGTGCAAGAAGATCAAGCAGTTGCTGGTATCGGCGAAAAGCGTGGCTACGTTGCTGGTGTTGGTGAGCGTGTAGAGTTTGAATGCTTGATCCTCAGCAGACGTTACAATTACAACTACAATACCTACAGTGTGCGTGGCATCACACTAGACGGGTATCGTGTACAGTTTTTCCTTCGTGATGATAACATCGCCAAGGGACAAACAGTGGGGTTCAAGGGCACTGTTAAAAAACATCTTGATAATATTACAATCTTTAATAGGGTTAAAAAAGGCAATTAAAATGGCAACAGAAAAACTTTTCACAGTAGCAGGCACAGCAACACAGCACGGTCTAACCAAAGTTCGCTTTGCAAACGACCTAGTGGCTCGTGTTAAAATTCTCGACAAAAACGGTTGTACGGACATTCATCTTTTTGAACTTCCAGAACCAATGTCAAAACTTCAGGCACTTAAATTTCTCAAAGAGCAAAACATGGGCGGAGACGCCGGATATGCAGTTGATGCTAAACTAGCAGAAAAAATTCGTGAGGTTAAAAAGAACGAATTTAAGGTTGCGTTTAGCCCAAAGACCGTAAGCCATAGCCTTGAACTAGCCTAACCATAAATATTTTTATGGAAGATTGGCAAAAAGGTATCGAAGAACTAATCAGTGAAAAAGAGATTGGTTCGCTGGTTGTTGCAGTGTGTGCAACCTTGTATGACAATGGAATACGCTATGTCCACGTTGGTGGACTTATGCGTATACTTGGAGTCGAGGAAGAAGTCTGTCAACAACACGACGAAGAATCATTCCATCTTGATGATGACTTTTATGAAAAGATCGAAGAGATGGGCTATGTTGAACTCGACGAATTAGATATCGAGTCTGAAGAAGTTACCATACACTAAGTAACTGATGCAAAAAATTCAAGACTTCTGGTTACAGAGCTATCACAGCGATCGTATAGCTTTTATATTTGAAATGATCAGTTTCATCTTCACAGTAGGTGCAAGCATGTATCTAGCAATTCACGCAGACAATCCTGATATGAGATATGTTTATCCAGGTTTCTTCGTGGGTGCTGTTACACAGACCTATGCCAGTTGGAGGCGTGGTGCGGCTTGGATCATGCTATTAACATTTTATTTTGCCTGTATCAACATATTTGGTTTTGGTAGAGCCGTAGGATACTGGTAATGATATTAATAGCGTTTGTGATAAACTACTGTGTCTACTGCGATCGTTTCAAAGAAGAAGCCATGCTGGGTATCCAAAATTCCACAGAATATGAACTAGTAGTGTATAATGCTAGTGAATCAAAGTTTTTACACGGTGCTGTAGGCGATATACATAGTTACAAGCATCTTGTAAGAGGTTATCCAACATTTATAATTCTCAAAGACGGAAAGGTAATAGACACCTGGGAAGGCTACGAAGAATATCAATTTTGGGTAGAATATAACAGACATTTAAAGGAGAACAATTAATGTCAAGTCATGATACGCTCGTTGAGCAAATGGAAGTTTATCTCGCAGAGAACGAAAAGTTTTCAGACAAGAAAGTAAAAGCCGCATCAACCCGTGCTCGTAAAGCACTTCAAGAAATTGCAAAGGCATGCAAGTCACGCCGTGCAGAAATCACAGAAGAGAAAAATGCCCTCTAAGTGGACTAAAACACTAGTTGAAGATCCAGACAATCCAGGAGAACTACTCCTGGACCTGGATGGCATTGCTGATGAACTTGGATGGCAAATTGGCGATACACTAGAGTGGACGGACAACCAGGATGGAACATACACTTTAACAAAGGTGCAACATGAGCAAAGACAAAATTGATCTCAGCAGTATTACACTTATTGATCACACAGCACTAGGTGAAGAAAACTGGCAAGATTATAGTATCACTGTTGATGCAAAGGATATTGTGAATTTTTCAGATGATTTAAACTACGATTTTTCGGATGTAGGTATGGTGTACAATGATAGTCACATAAATGGGAAAATGAGCCTAACTGGCGAAAGGGCCGACATTGAAATTAATGGCAAAAGCCTCAAAGACGCAATTACAAACATTGAAGAACGCCTCGCCATTCTCAACATCAATCCCGAACTTGAAGCAGAATTTGCTGAACTTAAACAGTTAGGCGAACAATATCGCACCTTAGAAAAACAGTTGCTGGATAAAAAGCAAGTGTGGGACAAACTACAAGGTGCAGAGGGAGATTAGATACAACGCTATTGAACAAGCGTTAGGCTATCTTGAAAAAGAAGTTGGCTCATACAAGGTTATAAGCCTTGGCAAAGACATTGGTACAGGAAAACGTACCGCAATAAAAATCAAAGGCGAAGGGTACACAATATATAGCACCAGTCTGCGTGATGGACATCGCTATGTAGTCCGAGTCTTTTTAGAATTTAATCAAGCACAAACAGCAACCATGTTTATGCTACGACATCCAGAGGTGTATAAATGACTTATGTAGTCACAGATGCATGTATTAAATGCAAGTACACAGATTGTGTAGAAGTGTGTCCAGTGGATTGCTTCAAGGAAGGGCCTAACTTCCTGGTAATTGATCCGGTTGAGTGCATTGATTGTGCTGTTTGCGTACCAGAGTGTCCAGTGGATGCTATCTACCCAGAAGAGAGTTTACCCGAAGATCAGAAACATTTTCTTGCTATCAATGCAGAACTTGCCCAAACTTGGGATTATATCACAGAACAAAAAGATCCACTACCAGACGCAGATGAATGGGCCGACGTGCCTAACAAACTAGAACATCTTGACAGAGGCTAACCTTTTTGCTATACTAGTTGAAATTGGTTAGGAGTTTGGCTATGACAATGCATCTTGCACGTGGATTCAGCACAGTAAACACCCGCAAGCCACAGCAGAAAAAGCTAACAACGGCACAACACAATAAGCTAATAGAGGAACATCGAGAGTTCAACAAGCGTCTGCGCCAAGCAGGACGGCATGACGAACGTATGTCATTTGAGGAGTATGTTAACTATGTCTTTGGCAAATCTACGACTAAACGCAAACAAGAGCATTTGGCTCCGGCAGAAGTTAGAACGTTTACACCCAAGAATACGCCTTATCGACGGGAGACTGTACGATATGCAAGCGTGGAGACGCAGTCTAAAACGATACCTGCGGCACCGACCAAAAAAGAATACACCGGCACGTTGGTCAAAGGTATTGCTGTAATGCATAAATCAAATGCTGTACCTGTTATCAATCAAGAAGAAGCTGAGAGTATAAGCAAGATGCGTCGCAACTAATAAATAGTTGCATGCGTGAATATATAGATCTACTAGAAGCAACCACAAGACCAGCAACACTAGAAACAAATCCGTTGCCCTACAAGACGGATGAACTCAATCCTGTAATGAGCAGGGAAACCATAGACTATCACTATGAAAATCTGGCAAAAGGCTATGCCAAACGCTATAATGCCGATGAGGGCAACAAGGATTTTAACCGTGCTGGTAGTTTCCTACATAACATTTTCTTCCCACAACTACAACCACCTAGTGGCGCAAACAAGCCCACCGGTGCAAGCCTACGGTTGATTGAAGAAAAGTTTGACGATTACGACAACTTCAAAGAACTATTCAAAACTGAAGCAATGAAGATTCAAGGATCAGGCTGGGTGTACATGAGTACAGGTGGCGATATCAAAACCATTAAAAATCACGCAGTTCGCACAGACATTGCACTGTTAGTTGACTGGTGGGAGCATTCGTGGGCGTTGGACTATCAAAGCGACAAAGAAAAATACTTAGACAACATCTGGAAGATCATCAACTGGGACGTTGTAAACAATAGACTAGGGGAATAACATGGATTGGATAAAATCTCGAATCAAAGAACGTACTTCATGGGACGGAGCAGGACTAATTATAATGGGACTTATCGCTATCTTTGCGGCAAACTTTGCCAAGATAGCAGGTTTAGTTGCTGTTGTTTACGGTGCCTGGACCATCTGGAAAAAAGAAGACTAACCTATGACAGACTTACCCGATCACCTCGGTGGTCATCAGGGAAGAACGCACAACGATCAAGCAACACTAGAGTACTTTATCAATACACACGGCATCACCAGCATGCTGGATGTGGGTTGTGGTCCTGGCGGACAGGTGTTAACCGCTCTTGATCTTGGACTTCGAGCACAGGGAATTGATGGTGACTATACAGTGGATCGTCCAGGCGATCACTGGTGCATTCATGACTATACCGTAGGACTGAGCCCGATACAGAAAACATTTGACCTTGTGTGGAGTTGTGAGTTTGTAGAGCATGTGTATGAAGAATACATGCCCAACTATCTTGCAGATTTTGCCCGTGGCACATGGATATGCATGACCTATGCTCCTCCGGGCTTTCCAGGGCATCATCATGTAAACTGCCAACCAGAGTCATACTGGATTAATCATTTACAAAATCTTGGCTATGCATACCAACCTGAGGTTACTCAACAGGTTAGGAAAATAAGCAGTCAGCGCAAAAAGTTTGTAAAGAAACGAGGTTTGGTGTTTAAGCGAACAAACTAATTGAACCATTGATTGTGCTAAATACACTAAAGTAGAGGTAGATCATGGCACAACAAACCATTAACGTAGGTGCAACCGCTAATGACGGTACCGGCGACGGACTGCGAAACGCCTACATCAAGTGCAACGACAATTTTGACGAACTGTACAGTAGATTTCAAGACACCGTTCCTGCTAGCAACATTGGGACCGCTGGTGACACAAAAGGCATGGTGGCTTTTGACTATCAGCATATTTACGTTTGTTTTCAAGACTATGATGGATCTAGCATTATATGGGCTAGAGCCGCAGTAAGTACAAGTTGGTAATAAAATGGCACAACCGCAGTGGGTGACACCAGCAGGCAGTTTAGGTACTATTGCTGAGAACATATTCTATCAAATTATAGTGCAAGCTACTGATAGTGATGGAGGTACTATCACTTACTCTTTACAAGCTGGATCGTTACCTGAAGGAATACAAGTTCTAACTAACGGTACAGTGGAAGGAGTGCCTTTTCCTTACTCTCGAGTACAGGGTGTACCTATAGAGGTTGCCGAAGATGTCACAAGTAATTTTGTTATTAGAGCTTCAGTAACATCTAACGGTACAACACGCATCAATGATAGAACATTTAGTTTAACCGTCACTGGCCAAGATGCACCAGTTTTTACAACCCCCGCAGGTAATCTTGGAACTTTTTATGACGGCGACCAGATTGACATTGATATACAATATTCAGACGCAGATCCTAATGATACTGTGGTTGTTGCATTAGAATCAGGAAGTCTTCCGCCAGGCTTAACAGTAAGTTCAACAGGTAAAATTTCTGGATATATTTTACCTGTTGCTCCTTTACCAGAAACTGCTATTGCTGGATTCGACCGCTCTGGAACTAGTTTTTCAGAATTTCCGTTTGATTTTACAACAAGAAGTATAAGTCTTACCTATGAATTCACTTTAAGTATAGATGATGGCAAAGAGCAAAGTCAGCGAACATTTGATATGTATGTGGTAAGCAGAGATAGCCTTACCGCAGATACTCTTGATTTCACCGGCGATACATTGCTTATTACATCTGATGTTTTACCTGCAAGAACACCAATTATAACCAACTATCCTCAAGCAACAACAGATAATGTTGCTGGCTTTATTGGCACCTTTAGAGATGACAACTTCTTTGCCTATCAGTTGATAGGATTGGATTTAGACGGTGATCCTTTTGAATTCACTATTGTCACCGGAGACAGTGCAGATTTGCCACCTAACTTAAGTCTTAACCGACAAAATGGTTGGTTAACTGGATATTTTCCTGATGCAGGCGCAACAGAAACCACATATGAGTTCTCCGTCACAATTGAAAAAGAAAACAATCCTGCTGTTGTGAGTACACCCTACAGCTATTCGCTTAAAGTGATTGGAGACATCGAAACGGCAGTCACATGGAACTCAGGTACTCTTATTTCTGGCACAACAACCTACGATTTAGGAACTATAGATAATGGCGAGTTAAGTTTGCTTGAAATTAATGCGACAACAGAATATGATAGCACATTGCTATTCAGACTTAGAACTGGGGGTGTGTATAACAAATTGCCACAAGGCCTTAGTTTACTTTCGTCAGGTGCAATAAGTGGACGGGTTAGCTTCAATGGATTTTCATTAGACAAAGGCACTACAACATTTGATGAAACTCGTGCCACTAGGTTAAATGTGAATCCTACAACATGGGATAATGGGTTTGTCTTCACAGTTAATGCTTATACAGCAGATGGACTAGTCAATGTGTTCAGAACCTTTAAGATTACCGTAAATATGGAGTATAACACTCCTTATGAAGGACTTTACATTGATGCGATGCTGAATCAGTCAGATAAAAACTTAATAGACACATTGGTATTAAATCAAGATATCTTCGATCCAAACATTCTTTTCCGCCCAACCGATCCATGGTTTGGTGTAAGTCGTAAAGTGACATATAATCATGCATACGGTGCGAGTGCTGCAACACTTGAGTCATATGTAGAAGCACTGCAACTAAATCATTATAGGAAAAGATTAGTACTTGGCCCAATTACAACCGCTCAGGCACTCGATGCAAATGATAATGTTTTATATGAAGTTGTCTATAGTGAAATTATAGATAGAGGAGTTAATAAATCTGGAGAAAGTCCTGGGCAATCAGTGACAGTCACTTTTCCTTTTGTTGACCCTAATGATGGAAGCACTCTTGTAAACAAAGTTTATCCAAACAGTTTAATTAACATGAGAGATCAAGTGATTGACACAGTCGGACAGATTTCAACTGACCTTCCATTGTGGATGCAAACAAAACAAGCAGACGGGCGTGTGCTTGGATTTACAAAAGCATGGGTTATAGCCTACACTAACCCTGGAGAAAGTAAAAAGTTAGCATATGATATCAAAGAACAATTTGGTGTTCAGTTAAACAAAATTGATTTTGTAGCCGATCGATACATTCTTGACCGATACTTAACAAAAAATTGGATACCATTTGACGACAGTACCGAATCGGGTGATTGGATCACACAAAAACAAACCACATTTAATTACAACCAAACTGTGAATCCGACCGCAAGCGGAAATAGGACTACATTTGACAATGCTAGTATAAAGTTTACACATCCGGTGGATACCTATGAATATACTGACAAGTATAACAAATACCTGTTGTATCCAAAAACTAATATTTTACAATAACCGCGCATAAATAAGTGCAACAAGCAGGAACAAATAGATGGCAAGTAACATCAACCCAAACAACATAGATACCACGTATCCAATTGCAGGTCAAGACAATGACAGTCAAGGATTTCGTGATAACTTTACAAACATCAAAACAAACTTTGAGTATGCAGAAAGCGAGCTCGACGATCTACAGGCCAAAGTTCTTTTAAAAAGCGCACTTACAGGAACCACTCTTGACAATGACATGAATGGTGCTGTAATTGACAACGCTAAATTGCAAAGTGTACGCTATACAAAAGTTGATACAAGTGGCGGTAGCGGATCGATTACAATTGATTTTGCAGATGGAAACTATCATGCATTTGGAACATTAACAGGCGATACTACTTTGGCCTTTACAGGTATCCCAGCTGCTGGCAACTATGCTGAGTGGATTGTAGAATTTACACAACCTGCAAGCCCTTATACATTAACAATGCCTGCAACTGTAAGTGTCGGTAACGCAGTAATCCAAGGAAATCAGGCTAACAACGTGTGTACGTTTAATCAAGCAGGTACAAACAAGTTCAAGTTCTCAAGCAGGGATGGTGGTACTACCATTCAAGTTGAGGACATGCTACGCAACAATGATCCAATATACTTGCCAAGTTCAGAGGATCTTGCAGATGGCGGAGCTGCGAGTTTAGCAAAAACCATAAGCTATTTCAGCACAGGCAGTGCTGAAACAAGCACACTTGCCGCTGGTGTTGAAGGACAAATTAAAGTTCTTGCAATGTACAGTGACGGCGGAGACATGGTAACCACGGTCACAAATGCTGGATGGAAATCGTCAGGCACAGGTACAATCACTTTTGATACACTCGGTGATAGTTGTACGTTAATGTATATCAACAGCAAGTGGTTCTGCATAGGAAACAACGGCGCTGCATTTGCTTAACCAAAACTGTTGACATCAAGACTCCTATCCGCTAATATATACAGTGCATAGGAGTTTTTTTATGGCTTACAAAAAAACAGATAGATATGATGGTTTTACCCAACAGCAATGGGACAGAGTGGTAGGCTACGGTAAAGTCCCGAAAGAATATCAAAAACAGGATGCTAAAGATGGAACATCCACTGATAAAAGACATAAGCGATCTGTCAGAAACACAGCTCTCTGACAAGATCAATGAACTTAACAACAAATACATGATTGCACAGCGTTCGGGTAACGCTCATCTGTGTAATCAAATATTAATGGCACTAGAAACATACCGCAACAAGAGGCAAGAAATCTATAATCGTGGTCGAGACACAGGACACGAAGACAAGATTGATATATCATGAGCAACGTCAGACTAGACTGGAACTTTACGTTCCTAGCAGGCTATCATGCCGACGCACAAAATCAATACTGCGCAAATGAGTACAATGTAAATTTAAACATGATTACAGTAAGTTCCAATGGCTGGGATCATGATACGGCATTTGAGCGTATTAAGTACTATAGCACTTATATTTTAAGCAGTTGTGTGTTTGTGGATGAACAGCAAACAGAAGCAATAGAAAAATATACTGCGGCTGGTATGCGAGTGGTAGCGTTGCCCCAAGTGCCGGTGGATCAAATAATTGGTATGATGATACATTATAAATTTAATGCCATGTTGGAAGATCGTGTTAATATAATGGGCACAGCAATAAGCAGCCGAGTTGGTAGTGGCATTGTTTATCTGCATGATGAAGAAGAAAATGCTGGGCCGTTCCAGGATGACGACTGGTGGGACGATCCTGAACCGACATACGGACGTAAAACAAAAAGCAGTATCGTCGACTTTTCTAAAAAGAGTACATGGGAAAATTTAAACTTGCTTTGGAATGAACAACCTGCTATACTCGAGCTTGACGTAAATGATTCAAATGGCAACATAGTTACTTTTCCAACTGATGATAAAGAATAAATTCGGCGAACCAGTATATAATAAAACTGATTTGGTAAACTGTATAATGCAAGGTAATACCCTTGTGCCAATGATTGTTGATCATACTGTGTCAATTGATAATCTAGTATTAGATAATCCAATATCGATGTTACAGCCAATTCCCGAAAGCATTACAGTTGAACAATTTGATAAAAACAACCAAAAAGAATGGTACATGCCCGAAGAATATAAATGCCTAGACATTGCTAAACACTTGCTTGATTTGTGCAAAACTGATTCTGAACTACAACGTGTAGGACAAGAATTATTACTGTACACGGAAAAAAATCTTCTGGACCTGCTTCGATATCTTAAATATCTTGTGGACACAATGCAAGAAAATAATATTATATGGGGAGTAGGACGCGGATCAAGCGTAGCAAGTTATGTATTGTATCTATTGAGAGTACATAAAGTTGATAGTATGTACTATGATTTAGACCCTGAAGAATTTTTACGTTAAATAATTTAGAATAGGAGAACATAATGGCCAAAAAAGTTTATAGAACAGCTCAAGGAAAAACAGTTGATATTAGTTCCATTCAACTGCAGAACGAAGCAGTTAGAGCGGTTGGAAATATGAGTGTGAATGCACGTGGCGATCAAATTGATAGAAATAACAACCCTATCGAAAGCAGGAATAAAAAAGTAAACCGTGCTTATGCAAAACAAACAAATGTTTATGATGGTCCGGTGGTTGATCAATCCCGGGTGCCTGAAGAGGATCCATTGGGACCAATGGATGAACCTGTTGTCCAACAGGTTAAAAATAAAGATGACGGATTTAGTTTAACTTGAGGTAAAATATGCAACTTGACGCAGGCGGATCACAAAAATATCTACGTCCATTAGAAGGATTTCAACGTATTAGGGCACTGCACGATGAAGTGCTTGTAACAGACATGAACTTTGAAGCAGGCATGACAGCAGGAGGAATCTTCCTGCTAGGTGATGACGGTAAACAACGTGGACTACGAGCACGTTGGGCACTGATATACGAAGTTGGACCAGATCAAAAGGATGTGAAGAAAGGACAATGGATCCTTGTAGAGCATGGACGTTGGACACGTGGAATCAAATTCCGCAATCAGGACGGTGAAGAACAAACACTGCGTAAAATTGATCCTGAGTGCATGTTGATGGTAAGCGACGAAGACCCACGGATGAGTATTCAAGCATTCAATCCAGATGAATTGGATACCGGACCTGGTGTACGTCACCGTCCTGAAGACTTTGGAGCAGGAAGGTAATGCCAGAAGCAATACAAACACTCGGAGCAATCCTAACAGTAATAAGCATTTCACAGTATGCACAACAGGAAGATGTGAATGTGTATGTAAACGGTAATCAAGTTGCACATCATGAACAGCCACAACGCAGAGAACAAAGCCGTGGCGAACAGATTATACAAGAAGCACTTGAACGTCGCGAGCAAATATTATTAGCCAATCAACGAGCAATCTCAACCACACACTGAAGGTAAAACATGACAAACCCTTTTGAAGATATCGACACATTTCAAACAGCATGTGATCAAACTCCAAGTGCAGAAAATTACGCAATGTATCTTGGTTTGATTGAAGAAGAATACACAGAGCTAACGGATGCAGTTAAAGCATGTGACGAAGTAGAACAACTGGATGCACTGGTAGACATACTGGTTGTAACCATTGGTGCTATTCGTTGTGCAGGCTGGGACGGAGAAGGTGCATGGAAAGAAGTAATGAAAACAAACTTTGCAAAGATCGATCCAGACACGGGCAAAGTACGCAAACGAGAAGACGGCAAGGTACTCAAGCCCGACGGGTGGAAAGCACCAGAGCTAGTGAAATTTATTGGTCAGAACTAACACTACCTCCGATTAATCTTTGGAATGTCCCATTATTAGAGAAACTGTATGAAAGAACTATGGACTGAAAAGTATAGGCCACACACAGTGGCAGACTATGTTTTTCGTGATGAAGAACAGCGAACACAGGTACAATCTTGGATCGACAGCGATAGTATTCCACACTTGTTGTTTTCAGGTGCTCCTGGCGTAGGCAAAACAACACTTGCCAAGATCCTGATCAATGAACTTGAAATTGACGACTATGATGTGCTGGAGATCAACGCTAGCCGGGAGAACAGCATTGATACTATTCGTGATAAAATCACTGGTTTTGTACAAACCATGCCTTTTGGTAAATTCAAGGTTGTGCTACTGGATGAGGCCGATTACATATCACCAAATGGACAAGCGGCACTTCGAGGCGTAATGGAAACATATCATGCCAGTGCTAGATTTATTTTAACATGCAACTATCCTAACAGGGTTATTCCAGCACTGCATTCACGTTGTCAAGGCTTCCACATTGAAAAGGTGGATCAAGTAGAGTTTACTGCCAGAATGGCAACTGTGTTGGTCACAGAAAGAGTAGACTTTGAATTAGACACACTGGACACATACGTCAAAGCAACGTATCCAGATTTGCGCAAGTGTTTAAACATGTGTCAAATGAACTCAACTGACAACAAACTGGCAAATGTACACGGAGACGAAGGCGGTAGCCAGGATTGGAAACTGGGTGCAGTAGACTTGTTCAAAGCAGGACGCATCAACGAAGCTCGCAAACTGATGTGCCAGAGTGTGCGTCCAGAAGAAATGGAAGAAGTATTCCGTTGGATGTATGATAACCTAGAACTGTGGAGCACTGAGCCAGAAAAGCAGGATCAGGCCATTGTGATCATCCGTCAAGGCCTGGTTAATCACAGTTTTGTTGCTGATCCAGAGATCAACTTGAGTGCTACACTGGTGGAGTTGTCAGGAGTATGACCAATGGCATATTCATTTGGTGCGGAGATAGCTGGACAAAGGGAGGTGAACTGCCTTTACATCAACGGAAAGATAATGGTTTCACTGGACTTGTTTCGGAGGCATTGAAATTTAAGAATTTTAATTTTGCAAGAAGCGGAAGCAGTATTGGACATCTTGTTTACGATGTAGATCGTATAATAAAAGTTAAACAGAAAACTAATCTCCCAGTGATTGCACTTTTTGGACTAACTGTACATTCGAGGTTGTGCTTAGAAAATCAAGTAGGGCACAAAAAAACAATTAGTGCTAACACTTACGACACAAATGCATACGTGAACTGGGCACACAACATATTAAATGATGAATTCTTACTAAAAGAGTGCTGTTTAAGTTTAAGTTGGATAGGTCACCAATTACAACAGGCAAACATACCGTATGCATTTTACAACATTTTGTCAAGTTTTTATGATTTTGAAAAATCCAAGTTCAGTAAATACCTCGACAGAGAAAAATGGTTAGTAAATCCGTATTGGAACACATATGGACACTTGTTTGACTTAGAAAAATTTGATATCAATAAAATGCAAGTCTTAGAAAAATGCTCGTTTGGCAAAAAACGTCTTGCAGAATTGTTTATGCCTGGAATGCACCCCAATGCACAAGGACATAAAATGATTGCAGATACACTGCTTCCTGAAATTGAACAATTAATAAAAGTAAACTTATGAGATACTTTACACTTACCTACTACAAGCAACCAGACGGTAAAATTAACGAAGAGTCAAATATTCGTGAGAAACTACGCTCAAAAGATAGGTCTGACTGTAATGTCATCCTTGATTTTAAAGATGAAAAAATTATTAAATGCACAGTTGATGGGCAAGGGATAAGTCCTGACTGGTTAACTGTCATTCACTATTTTAGCAAATATTATGGCGAACAGTTTGCACAACTTGTCCGCCATAATGCTGATTAATCTGTGTATAAATCTAGCACGGTGTCAATGATTGGGTGTCTCTGAATGTCTTTGACGCCCATTTGGCACACTGCAATACCTCGCCTCACCTCCTTAAGTCTATAGCATAAGTCACGCAATCCATTATTCATTCCTGTGCGATCTGCTTGCTCCACATCACCGGTGACCACTATCTTACTGCCTTCTCCTATGCGGCTTAGTAGCATTTTCATTTGTCCTGGTGTGGCGTTTTGCATTTCGTCAGCAATAATCCATGAGTGTTTAAATGTACGACCTCGCATGTATGCCAGAGGAGATATTTCAATAACTTGATCTTCCATCATTTCTAATATGTCTCTTGGCGTGTAATACTCACGCAGTACATCCAGCAAGGGTCGGGTCCATGGTTCCATCTTGCTGATCAAATCCCCGGGTAGAAAGCCGTGACGTTCATCTTCTACACCAACCGCTGGTCGTGTAAGAACAAGTCGATCACAATCACCTGTCTTGAGAGCCTTTATTGCGGCCAACATGGCCAAGTAGGTCTTGCCCGTCCCGGCAGGTCCTGCAACCACCACTATGTGCTGACTGGGATCTAACAGGTTGATTACGAGTTGTTCTTGATTTTTACTCTTGGGACGTAGTTCTACGTTTCTGGCTTGTCTAAGGGATTGATTAAAGTTGTAT
>Ga0222719_10003574_pt1 | contig 13781 bp, 13 predicted proteins | sample C33_34DmetaG_FD_165039 | JGI IMG/M metagenome (GOLD analysis project Ga0222719, IMG submission 165039) | Estuarine water microbial communities from San Francisco Bay, California, United States - C33_34D | ecosystem: Environmental > Aquatic > Marine > Unclassified | place: USA: California...
ATTGACGCGGCTGTTAATCGTTTCAGGCCCATACTGCTGACGACGGTAACCACTTTTGTGGGCTTGCTACCCATTATGGCTGAGCGCTCGACTACAGCAGAATTCTTGAAACCTGCGGTATTGTCGTTAGCGTTTGGCGTTTTGTTCGCCCTATTCGTGAGCTTGCTGATGGTGCCTGCGCTTTACCTCATCGGTTGGGACTGGCAGCAGCGAACCAGACGGTTAAAAGAGCGTTTAGGTGTTGCTCAACCAGTACAGCCGCATCAAGAGACAGCTGCACTGCTCAAATCCGATCAGTGAATGCCGTGCATCAGGCGCTTTAAGAGGGGTGTGAGCACAAGCAAAACAGCGGCGGCGATGAGTCCTGTCCACAATAGCTGATCAAAGAGCTCAGCATAAGCGTCGATGTTGCTAACCGCTGTGTTAGCAACATCGACGGTTTTTGTCGCTACCGCAGCAAGTTGTGCGGCAACGAAAGACGAATAGGCAGTGGCCAAAAACCACGTTCCCATCATGACCCCTACAACGCTTGGTACGGCGAGTTTAGTGACTGCCGACAACCCAACGGGACTCAAGCAGAGTTCGCCGGTTGTATGCAACAGATAGGCAAGAATTAGCCACCAAGCCGACACTAACCCTGCCTCATTGGGGAACTGAGCGCCGTAGGCGAGCGCACCAAAACCTAGGCCTGCTTGGGCAATCCCCAGTGTGAATTTCATGGGCGTATTGGGTTCAATCCCGCGTCTTCCTAGCCACGTCCAGATCACTGCAAAAACGGGCGCCAGAGTAAAGATGAAAAAGGAGTTGGCTGCACCAAATTGAGCTGCAGTTAGTTGAATTCCGAATAAAGACCGGTCGGTAGCTCGATCTGCAAAGAGCGTCATGGACCCTGCGGCCTGTTCAAATAAAGCCCAGAACACGACTGTGGACAGTGTCAAAACGATCAGCACAAGCATACGGTCGCGTTCAACCTTTGTGCAATGCGCAAAGAGAAACCAGAGTAGCGCTGCGATCACGAGCCCAGAAACTAGGTTAAGAACAACACCCACGGCGGCGGTGAATTGAATGAGCTGCCAAACAAGAATGACCGAGGCAGCAGCGGCTAAGTAAATACTCCATTCCAGAGACAGCGGGCCCATGAAGGGTCGCTTAAGTTCGTTCTGATCGGGTGCTTCACCGTGACCCTCGAGATAGTCTTGTCCCCATAAAAATAGACCCAATCCAAATATCATTCCAATGCCCGCTGCGCCAAAGCCATAGGCCCAGCCGTAAACCTCGCCAAGCCAACCGCATAAAAGCGTTGCGGTGAAAGCACCGAGATTGATGCCCATATAAAAGATTGTGAAGCCTGCATCTCGTCGTGGGTCATCTTCCGCATAGAGTTTGCCGACCACGGTGGATATATTCGGCTTGAGGAAGCCCACTCCCATAACAATCAGCGCCAAGGAAAAATAAAAGACCTGTAAGGCTCCCGTATCTTGCACGACTGTGTCACCTATCTGACGCGCCTGCTCGCCCTCCAATGCCATTCCTAGGTGTCCGGCAACTAACAATAAACCACCAAAGACGACGGCTCGGCGCATACCCAGATACCGATCGGCAATCAACCCGCCTATGACCGGCATGGCGTACACTAACGCGGCATAGCTCCCCAGAACGCCCAGGCCTGCTTCGTCGGTGAATAAATGGTATTTGGTGAGGTATAACAGCAGAAGATACTTCATGCCGTAGAAAGAGAATCGCTCCCAAAGTTCGGTGCCGAAGCAGATAAAGAGGCCTTTTGGATGGCCTAGGAGATCTCGCTGATAAGCTGAAGTTTTATCATTCATATGTGGACTGTTACCTCATATACACTGTAAGTCGAAGGAGCGCCTAACTGCCTCAACGATGTTCTACCACAATCAGCCATTGCTTGCTTTACTAAGCGGCAGATGGCTGTGCAGAATAAGATTTGTGCGCATCCATACGAAGAGCGGCATTCATTTCGTCGACTGTTTTTATGCGTTTGACTTGGGCAAACAGCGCGGCCGCCTGAGGAAAATAATAAGATAGGTACACCAGCCACTGCTTGAGTGGGTTGATGGCGTAACGGGCGTCATAGCACGCTGCGTTACGGTTTAAAAAGACGCTGAGTAAAGGTTGTATTTGCGGCCAATTCATAGATTCATAGTATCGATCGTCAAGTAGTGCGCGTGTGGCTAAACCAAGATCAGGTCGGCACAGAGCACCTCTCGCGAGCATGAAATCATGACAGCCGCTGATCGATGCGCAGCGACTCACGTCAGAGGGAGACCACATTTCACCGTTAGCAATCAGCGGAATATCGATGTGTTGACTGACATTGGCCAGCCGATGCCAGTGTGCAGGGGGCTTGTAGCTCAACAAATGAAATTTAACGTATTGTTTTAAATAGCTTTTCTGGCGACGCCCGTTGCCGACCAAGCACGACAACGCACCACTGAGCACGCTGATGTCGGAAATTTGTCGGAATTGTAAACGTTGTCGATCGAGCTATTTTCGCAGGCTCAATGCACCGTAAAAATACTGACTTTACAAGGTCCATCCCCAGTATTAATATTTAATACATAGTTTTTCAGGTACGCGCACATGGCCAGAAACACCTCCGTCACCCTCGGTGATCATTTTGAAGCGTTCATCACCAGTAAGATAGAACAGGGTCGCTTTCAATCTGTCAGCGAAGCAGTCCGCGCCGGGCTGCGAAAGCTGGAGGAGGATGAAGCCAGGCTTGATATGTTGAGGACTCGACTAAGGGCGGGGGAGGACAGCCCCGTTGCTGAAAACTTTGATAGCCGGGAATTTCTGGAAAAACTCCATAAAAAGCCTCTTGGGTGAAGAAGCGCTATTTCATTCGCGAACTCGCTCTAAGAGATTTGGAGGAAATTTGGCTCTTTACCCTGTCGGGGTGGAGTCTAGAACAGGCTGATGCCTATACCAGTTCTATCCTTGCCCGCCTGAATTTGCTGGCCGACAACCCCAGCGTTGGCTACTATCCATTGAACAACTGGTTCGTAGCCACAATTGTGGCAATTTAGACCCTTGTAAATCGATCACCTGGATACGGCCCGCCCTCATTACACCCCGTATCGACCCGTGTTCTCTAGTAGATACCCTACGGTTAAGCTTGAGGCCCCTCCTTTCCTTGGCACTTCTTTCAAGCCATTGTCGGTGGCGAGCTCGCTTTGAATACAGATAGGGAATCCTGCTGAGCTGCCGATGAGAATGTCACATCAAGCCGCAACTACCCCCTACTCCCTCTTTGACTGCATCCTCCATAACAAATCTGCTCGTAAACTTTTTGGGAATTTCATAAAGACGCCGCTGTATCTTATGCGACGAGGCACAAGGCATACACGAAGTGCTGCAGAATAGCTGTCTGTGAGCAGGGTAGCTGAAGTATTACCCTGCCCATGGGAGGAGGTGGTATTACATTGAAACTTTGCAATATCCGTCATGACGCCACTTCAAGGGCCCCGACATCAACAGACATCGGTAGCTTTACCCAGCCGCTAAGTATCGGGACAGGAATTCGTTTACCATTCTCAAAATCCAGTTTCATATGAGGAAGTAGATCGATGAGCCATTCGAAAGCGACCTTCGCTTCAAGCCGTGCCAGCGCGGAGCCCATGCAAAAATGTATACCTTTCCCCAACGCTAGGTGATCTTTGTTGCGTCGATGCAGATCAAAAGTCTCTGGGGCTTCATAAGTATCAGCATCGAGATTCCCGGAGGAGAAAAGCAACCAAAGCGTATCACCCTTACTGATGTTTTTGCCTCTGAACTCAACATTTCTGGTTGCAATTCGAAAAAGGCCCATTACAGGGCCGTCATAACGCAACATTTCTTCAACGAAATCAGAAATCAATGTCCTATCATTTCGCAAGTCCGCCAGCACATCGGGATGATTCAATAAGAACACTACCCCGTTGCTGATCAAGTTGGTCGTTGTTTCATTCCCTGCAAGCCACAGCAGTTTGCTTAAACCTAGTATTTCTTCTGTACGTAGATTCTCACCTTCCTCGGAAGCATCAAGCATGGCGCTGATAAGGGTATTTGCCTGTGGATTATGACGCGCCGCAGAGATGATTTCGCTCAAGCCTTCCGTCATCTCTTTACGTGAGCCGAGCTGCTGCTGAATGGAATACCCTTCTCCAGCACCAATGGCCAGGGAATCAGACCACATGCGCAAGCGATGACGTTCCTCCAACGGAATCCCCATCATCTGAGCAATTACATACACCGGCAGCGGACTGGCAAAATCATCTACCAGATCCAGCGCTTCACCATTGCGAATTTTCTGGTGGAGTTCGTCCATTAGATTTGTGGCTATTTCCACCACCGCTGGTTCCATTTCGGCGATGCGTTTTGGCGTGAAAGCCTTTGCAAACAGCGAACGAATTCTGGTGTGTTCTGGCGGATCATGCTGAATCAAGGGTAGGAAACCCATGCCGCCATTGTCATCGCGCTGTTCGCCGTCTTCTCCTGCTACGAGGCCCCCACCGGGTCCGGCTGCGGACGAGTATGTGTATGGGTCCTTGAGCATCTCGAGGATATCCTCATGCTTTGAAATAACCCAAAACCCATACTCCTGCGCATAGTAAACTGGATCGGTCTCTCGAAGATTCTTCCAAAAGGGTTGTGGCCGCGCAGCGTATTCTGCAGAGAGAAATGGAAATTCATTAGACATGGTATATTTCTCCTATTCGGGACAACCACCCACCAAATCGGCTGGCATCTTGTCCAACTTCCAATACTCTCAGTTTTCCGACAGCAAATTCGCATGTACCAATTTGAGTAAACGGTAAAATTCCTTGGCCTCTTTAGCAGACATGCCGCGCGTTGCCGCTCTGCCAATATCGCCTACCAGATCTTCAAGCGACTTCAGCATGGGGTCGATTTTATCCGTAAGGCGAACCATCTTCGCACGGCGATCACTAGTATCCTGATGTCGCGCTATCCATCCCGCTGACTCTAGTCGGTCCACAACTTTGCCCAGTGGTGGTTTCGCCATCATCAGGGAATCGGCAATACTAGTTTGCGTCTGCTCGCCGTTCATGTAGAGCAGGTAGAGCACCTGCCATTGTGTGCGAGTTAACCCCAAGTCCTTTACCTGCCTGTTAAAGAGCCGGGCGACCATCAAACTAATTTCGTGAATTAGCGTACTAACAGGCTGGTCTTGCCGCCTTGATTGTTGGCTTGCTATATCTTGCGTTGACAATTTAGTTATCCTAGTTAATATAACTACAGTTAATATTTTAGTTGTAGGTATCGCGGTTTGTCGATTCATGATGCCTCTCGAACTAGTTGGTAGCGATAGTATGCGTTACATCATGCAGACCGTGGGACCCATTTTGGCCGCAGCGATACTCATGGGCTGCGATGGCGAACCCCAAAATGGCACAACCAGTACTGGGATTACTCCACAGCCCTCGTCACCCGTTGTAGTATCGATTACGAGTCCGGAAATAGCGGCATTATCTGAGCCTATTTTTGTTACCGGCACCATTCTCGCACGCCGCTCCACCAATATTTCGCCGATGGTTGGTGGCCTCATCGAAGAAATCTATGTCAACGTTGGAAGCCGTGTTGAAGAAGGGCAGCCCTTGCTGCGTATGCGCCAGAAAGATTTCGAGATTAATGTCCTGCGTCTTTCTGAGGCTAAGCGCCTGGCAGAGGCAGAGTACAAAGACTCGGTACGCGATCTTGAAAACGCCATCGCACTCAGAGAGAAGCAAGCATTCTCTGTCGAGCAACTCGATGACAGGCGCACACAAGTTGAGGTATCGGCTGCGAAGCTCGGTATTGCAAGCGCTAATCTTGCCGAGGCGCAGAAGGAACTGGACGACTCAATAACCCGAGCACCCTACCGTGGCGTTATCACCCAGAGACATGTGGATGAAGGCGCATACGTCCCATCAATCATGCGCTCTGAGCACCCAGTCCTCCAAATCCAGGAGATTGATGTCATGGTGGCACTGGTGTTCGTGCCCGAAGTTTATTTAACTTCCATTCAGTTGGGTACGCTCGGAAGGGTTCACATACCGAGTATGAATCAAACCTATGAGTCGGAAGTGGCGCTGATCAACGATCGAATAGACCACAAAACTCGCACTATCGATGTAAGACTGGGAATACCAAATGTGGATTATGCGATCAAACCTGGGCTTTTCATTGAAGTCGAGCTGATGCCCATTTCAAGACAGGGGCTAATGTTATCACCCAACGCTACTATGGGACTGGGAAGCAGCCGCTCTGTCCTGGTGGTTGAAGATGGCGTAGTTAGTCAACGCACAGTGCAAGTACGTGAGCTTAGTGATGGTCGGCTTGAGATACTCCAGGGCGTAAGCTCAAATGCGATCCTTGTTGTAGGCCCCAGTATGCACAAGGTTTCTGATGGTTCACGGGTCACTATTTCAGAACATCCCTATGTGGATAGCTGACCTCTGCATTCGCCGGCCAGTGCTGGCGATCATGATGACCGCTGCGCTCATGATGCTGGGCGTGGTCTCCATGGGTCGAATAAGCATCGATCTGTTCCCGAGCGTTGAAGTGCCCATTGTAACGGTTGAAACAATACTCGAAGGAGCCTCTCCCAGCACGGTAGAGACAGAAGTTACCGAGAGGCTTGAAGAAGAGCTAATCGCTATATCTGGCGTCGATACAATGCGCTCGATTAGCGGTGACGGTTTTTCACAGATAATCCTTGAATTCGATATGGAGGAAAATCCCAACCTGAAGGCCCAGGAGATACGGGACAAAATCAGTCAAACTCTGCCGCTTCTGCCTGACACAGTTAGTCAGCCTGTCGTCTCCATACTTGATCCGGATTCTGAACCCATTGTCTCGGTGATTGTATCCGGCCCCTGGCCAGTGGGTGAACTCACAGCCTTCGCCAAAGATGTCGTCAAAGAGCGTTTGCAGAGAGTACCTGGCGTTGGCAGCGTGATTCTTGTCGGGGGCCGCGAGCGGGAAGTACGCATCTGGTTGAAAGCCCCACAAATGCGGGGTTACGGCGTAATTGCGGCCGATGTAATCAGCGCTATCCAACGTGAGCATGCTGACATCCCTGGCGGCCGCCTGGATTACCACAGCGGGTCCACGGAACTGACCATCAAAACCATGGGCGAAGTAACCAGCTTAAAAGAGTTGGGTGAAATCATTATTTCTCGCGATGATAAGGCGATGGTGCGCTTGATAGATGTTGCCGAAGTTGAGGATGGTCTGGAGGATGAACGCAGCTACGCGGAGCTAGATGGTAGAACAGGAGTAAGCCTCGAAATTCGCAAACAATCTGGAACCAATACCACCAGTATTGCCAAAGCAGTTAAGGCAGCGCTGACCAAACTTCAGACAGAAACACCAGCTGAAATCAACATTGTCACGGTAAGGGACAGTTCGCGATTTATCGGGTCCGCAGTGCGAGACGTGTCAAACGATATTTTGCTAGGCATCCTCCTGGTTGTCATTGTCACACTTTGCTTTTTACTCAGCGTACGCGCCACGCTAATTGTTGCAACCGCTATTCCAACGGCAATCATCGCTACTTTTTTCGCTTTCTACCTACTCGATTTTTCTATCAATATGGTATCGCTGATTGCCATATCACTGTGTGTCGGCCTGCTCGTAGACGATGCCATAGTTGTGCTGGAATCTATACACCGCGAAGTTGAAGCTGGGCTCGACCTCAATGAAGCTGCTTCAACGGGCACGCGAAAAGTTGCCACTGCCGTCATCGCATCCACCCTTTGTGTGATGGCGGTGTTCTTGCCGATTTCCTTTACCACAGGTCTGGTTGGTGTGTTTTTCTATCAATACGGTGTCACCATTGCTGTGGCAGTAGCACTATCTCTGTTTGTTTCCGTTACCCTTACGCCTATGTTGAGCTCTCGTCTGCTCAAAAAAAGTTCCGGCCATAGAGGAATGTTTGCGCTACTGGATAAGGGCTATGTACTTCTGGAAACAACCTACGTTAAGGGCGTTCGCTTCGCACTTCGCGCTCGCTGGCTTGTTCTGCTGTTGGCCGCTGCCACTGTCGGTATGGGTGTTTATAATGCGGGTCAGGTTCCCCTCTCATTTACGTCCGCAACTGATAGAAGCGAGTTTCTCGCCAAAGTCGAGCTTCCTCTGGGAACCGGTCTTACCCAGGCCAAGCGTGTTGCCACTCAAGTGAGTAAAACTGTCAGTGACCTGGAACATATTGAATTGGTGTTCACTGTTATTGGCTCCGGCGCTCAGGCCAAGGCAAACGAACTATCATTCTATTTTGGTCTGTCGCCGAAACAACAAAGGAGCAGTCATCAGTATGAAGTGATGGATGACGTCCGCACAGCGCTCGCTTTGGCCATACCCGATGCCAAGCACATCTCTTTGACAGATGTGCCCTGGATATCCGGAGGAGGATTCTTTGGTGCCGACATGGAGATGGCTTTAAGCGGCGATGATTTAGAACAACTTCGAACATACGCGGATACTATCACGAGCCAGATGGAAGAATCTGGCCTCTTCAGGGATATCAAGTCCAGCTATGAGCCAGGCAAGCCTGAATTGCAGGTTACGATAAACCGGCGCAGGGCCGCTGATTTGGGCATTTCGGTTCGAGATATCGCCGCTACTGTTGGAGCCACGATGGGTGGTGTAGATGTTACAAGTTACGAAGAGTTCGGTAATCGCTATGACGTGCGCCTGAGATATGCAGAAACGTACCGCGACGAGATCGGAAAGTTTGACCTCATTCAATTACGCGCGGCAGACAACAGCTTAATAGATTTCCGTAACGTCGCAGAGGTAAGCGTAACCAGTGGCCCGGCACAAATCGATCACTACAATCGGGCTCGAAAGATCGGTATTTCTGCAAACGCTCCCGCTGGGATCGCGACAGGCGAGCTGATGAAAAAAATGGATGAGATTATTAGTGATCTCGATATGGCTACAGGATACGAGAGTTCATATCTAGGCACTTCAGAGCAAATCAATGATATTGTCGAGGCAATATTTTTTGCACTAACAATGTCGATGCTCAGTCTATACATGATTCTGGCTAGTCAATTCAACAGCTATACTCAACCAGTAGTGATCATGCTTACCGCTCCGCTGTCTTTTGTGGGCGCATTCAGCTTGCTCGCATGGACTAACTCCGAGCTTTCAGTCTTGACACAAATCGGTCTGGTCGCGCTGATGGGTCTGGTTATGAAAAACGGCATTCTTCTGGTGGACTATGCCAATCAGGCCATAGAGCAAGGCCACAGCGCAGCGGAAGCTATGATCGAAGCGGCTCATTTACGCTTACGCCCAGTACTGATGACTGCGTTCTCTACCATATTCGGTATGATCCCTATAGCGCTGGCCACGTCTGATGGCGCTGAGTTACGCACTTCAATGGGTATACTCGTAATAGGCGGACTAATTTCCTCAACCGTGCTTACCTTATTTGTTGTTCCAGTGGTTTACACATTACTCGCCGACGCCGAAAGTCAGCTTGCCCGTCTATTAAAATCGGAAATCTGAACAAGATGGATGCACTCCAACTGGAAAAAGTTTACGAGTTGTTCAGCGCCGGGATCGGTGCTCACAGTGATATGTCACTGAAATTTGTTTCTACCGAGGAAAACCGAGTCGTATTGGAAATGCCTTTCCAGGAAAAGCATGCAACAGCGCACGAAAATGGTTCGTTGCACCCTGGCGCTCTGGCAGCCGCACTGGACAGTGCCTGCGGTTTCGTAGTCCTCCAAAGCCTCGCGGTGCCACAGGCCATTGCGACCATCAACCTGCGAATCGACCACATACATTCCGCCCCCGTAGGCACTGATGTTCGAATCCAGGCGGAGTGCTACCAGCAGATTAACGGGTTTGCCTATGTCAGTGCATTCGCCAGCAGCCTGGACGGAAGAAAGATGTTGTGTAACGCGCAAGGTATTTTCAAAATTGGCAGCCCAGGTCCTGCCCTGGATCGAAGCTTGCTCTATCGACGAGGTGATTAATCAAGATGGACAAACATCTACTCCAGTTTCTCGACGAGACGCCCTATGCGAAAAATTACGGGACCGAGCTTGTCAGATGCGAACCAGATGTCGAATGCCTGACTCCTTGGGCAGAGCATTTTACTGGTAACCCATTGTTGCAAGCGTGGCACGGAGGAGTAGTTGTAGGCGTTCTCGAGCTTACCGGTGCGTTGCAAACTTTAAAGGTATCAGCCGACGAAGTGTGCCCACTCCTATCAGCCAACATCAATTTTCTACGTCCCACCAAGGGTGATCTAGCCGTGCATACACGCGCTTACCTTGTTCGAAGTGGGAGGCAGATTCTGAATATCGATGTCATCGCCTGGCAAATCTCGCTGCAAGAGCCCACTGCTGCGGCAACACTGACTTTTGCAAGACGTAGTTAGTCACCATCCTTCTGTTCGATTTAACGCTAAATTCACGAAAAACCACCCCGTACCGCCTGCGTTCCGGCGCGAGCTCATTAGCCGCTCGCCCGAGAGAATTCTCGGTAAGAGTCTGGAAGAACACTCTTCCCCCAAGGCAATGGTGGATTTTTGCGGGTACAAATGTGCAGTTTTCGTCCGGCGTTGATAGGCTTTTCACAGCGGAGCATATCGTTTTCCGCATCAAAACCCCACGTCACTAAGGCGCGAAGCGAGTAGTGACGTGGGCAGCGCGCACATTGCGGCAATCTTGGCAACACCGAGGCTTAACGTCTTTTCAGGGGTGGTTACAGTGGAACCACCCCCTCAAAGGTGGATTGGGTCGTGTAGGCACAGTCAAATATGGCCAAAATTGCATTGCAGAGAGCTTTCAGGGCGTTTGATGGCAGCAAGTTTTCAGCTGCCGGGCAGAAACCACTCCCGATTCAGGTGAAGTTCTCTGTGACACGCGTATTCTGTGTTCCTATAATCGGCCCCAACACTGAATTTTGTCGCTGCCACTGCGCTTAAAGTGGCAAGGAAGACCCCACCTTGCGAAAGCGAACGGGGTAGGTGGATTCAGGTAGTTTTGGAATCTGCTGAACGCGTCACTCAGGACCCTTCTTGACGCAACGGTCAGCGATGACCGGGTCCCTCTTCGAACTATCGCAGTGCCGCTTCGTCTGGGTACCGCACCTTCAAATCCCTCCCGCCTGGTACGGGGATCGGTTCCATAAGCGCTGTGGATGGCCGGGCATATATGCCGGCCTGAAAGACAGTTTCTTCAACCACGCAAACGCACTGGCGGTCAGTGCGCTCTGCTCAACTTAAAAAGGAGAAATCCACCACCAGCCTTTGGCTGGATGACCGTTGGTTTGCACGGGCCAGTTTTCTTGCGAAAACACACCGTGCTGTCTATGGCCAGACACATTCAGGTCAACCGGGATTGGTGTCCCGTGATCGTACCGCTCGTCGGACCTGCGCAGCATTGTTGCCAGGTGATCAGAAACACTCACCGATGGAAACAACACTATGCGAGACCTGAACTACCAACTGAAACTCTTGTGCAAACACAGCCATGAAGGCAGCTTCGAAACCCGCGTAGGCCGTGAGCGCCAGTTGAGCGCAATCGCCAACCAGTTGCACGAGCTGGGCTTCCGGCAATTGAAGGCCTCCTCCCTCAAACAAAAGCATGTCCAGGCCCTGGTGGACGAGTGGCTGAAACAGAACCTTTCACCCGGCACCATCAAGAACCGGATGAGCTGTTTACGCTGGTGGGCCGAGAAGGTTAACAAGCGGGCCGTGGTTGCCAGCTCCAACGACTTTTATGGCATACCGGACCGGCAGTTCGTATCCGGCACCAGCAAGGCCAAGGACCTGAAAAGGGACCAACTCGCCCTGGTGAAAGATGAATATGTGAGGATGAGCCTGCGCCTGCAACAGGCCTTCGGGCTTCGACGGGAGGAAGCCCTGAAGATCCAGCCCCGCTGGGCAGACCGGGGTGATCACCTGCACCTCAAGGCCAGTTGGACCAAGGGCGGACGGGAACGCACCGTCCCCATCCGCACCCTGGAACAACGCGCCCTGCTGGAACAGGCCAAGCGGCTGGCCGGTTTCGGCTCGCTGATCCCCCGGGGCCGGCAATACATCGAGCAGCTCAGGATCTACGAACGCCACACCGCCAACGCCGGCTTATCCAAAATGCACGGCCTGCGCCATGCCTATGCCCAGCAGCGGTACCGGGAACTCACAGGTTGGCCCTGCCCCCATGCGGGCGGGCCCGCCAAAGAGCAATTAACCGGGTCACAGCGTCAGGTCGACCAGCAGGCCCGCCTGACCATCAGTGCTGAAATAGGCCATGTCAGAGCCCAGATAACTGCTGTGTACATAGGCAGATAGGGCATGCAGATCCAACCCCGCCTGATCCGACTCCGCGATGCCCCGGCCTACCTCGGGATCAACAAGAATACTTTTAATCGCGTGGTGCGCCCTGCCCTGTCTGAGGTTTCCCTGGGACAACAAACCATTCTCTTCGACAGACTTGAAATCGACGCCTGGGCGGAGGACTATATCCAACGCAACGGGCGTCGTCCTTTAGGCTCAATTCTGGAGGACGATTTATGTCAAAGCGCAACAAAATGCCGGGGCTCCGCCTCAAAAACGGGATCTGGCATATCGAAAAACGCTCGCAGTACGCCCCCGGCGGCTGGCTCCGCGAAAGCACAGGAGTATCTGGCCGCACTGAGGCAGAGCAAAAACTGATCCGTCGACTGGCGGAGATTCAAGAGGAGGCAAAGCAACAAGCCGCAGCGGTTTATACCTTCGAGGCAGCGGCACTGCGATACCTCGAAGATATTGCACAGTCGTCATCGGCAGAAACGATAGCGATACATCTGGACCAGTTGTTCGTGTATATCGGCGCACTGCCCCTGGAGCAGGTCCACGACGGCACTTTAAAGCCATTCGTGGATGAGCGGCTCCGTCTGGGGAAGGCCCCGAAATCCATTAACAATGCGATTGGTACAGCCAGTGCAGTTCTCAATCGCGCGGCGCGGGTATGGCGAAATGAGCAAGGGCTGCCGTGGCTAAAACAGGCACCGCCCAAACTCAGTCGGCTATCGCTCAAGGGGTGCCAGAAAAGACCGTACCCCTTGTCGTGGGAAGAACAGGACAGGCTTTTTTCAAGGCTCCCCCGCCACCTGGCGGATGCCGCGATGTTTGCGGTCAATACGGGATGCCGGGAACAAGAGGTCTGCCAGCTGCGCTGGGCATGGGAGGTAAAACTGGATGATCTATCCACTTTCGCCTTTGTCCTGCCCGAGTCGATCACCAAGACCAGTACCGAGCGGGTGGTGGTGCTCAACACGGTCGCGAAGGCAGTAGTCGATTCACGGCGGGGGATCCACGAGGACTTCGTGTTTACCTATCGGGGCAACCCGGTCGGGAAGTTACGGACCAGCGCGTGGATCAGGGCCTGGACGAAGGCCGGGTTACCGACGGACAGCACCATACTCAAAGGCGTTCACAATTTGCGCCATACGTTCGGCCGAAGGCTGCGAGGCGCGGCGGTTCCACTGGAAACACGCAAGGCGCTGCTGGGGCATGCCAGTGGTGATATCACCACCCACTACTCGGCAGCCGAACTCGGCGAACTGCTGGATGCCGCGGAGAAGGTGACCGATCGTGGGCGCGCGCAATCGCCCACCCTGACAGTGATAAAGCGGCAGAAGGAGGAAAGTGTCGGAAAACTGCCGGAAATGCGCGGGAAGGTTAGTGGCTGCTAAGCTGCAGACCCTTACGGAATTGGCGCGCCTGGCACGATTCGAACGTGCGACCGCCTGGTTCGTAGCCTTGGCGTCGA
>Ga0222719_10003577_pt1 | contig 13774 bp, 3 predicted proteins | sample C33_34DmetaG_FD_165039 | JGI IMG/M metagenome (GOLD analysis project Ga0222719, IMG submission 165039) | Estuarine water microbial communities from San Francisco Bay, California, United States - C33_34D | ecosystem: Environmental > Aquatic > Marine > Unclassified | place: USA: California...
GGATCAGAGTTACAGCTTCACCTTTCCAGAGAAGCTCCAGGCGGCGTTTGTGGTTGCCACCGAACGAACTACAGAATCGACCTTGGTATTGCCCATTGCTACAGCCTTTGCGAGATTAGCAATGGAAGCTAGCAAGAGGTCTTTGCATCATGCTCAAACCGCAGCGGCGATGGCTTATTCTCGGCAGATCGATTCGCAGGTTGGAGAGTATGCAGATTGCAGTATAACTGTGTCATATTTGAACGTTACTGACCCAGCTGTCGTTACGAGTACGAATGGAACGTTCCCTGTTCTGTCTGCGTCGTGGCAGCGGCCTGACTCGTTATTCGAGGTGGAGCTGACGAAACCAGCTCGAGTTGCCGTATCTCCGGAGCAACAGGCAAGCCTTCCGGCGATCTCATTCCGTTTCTTCCCAAAAGCTTGTCGACAGGGTGTCTTGCCCTCACTTTTACAAGCCAATGGCGGTACAATGCCTACAGCAGGTTTCATGCTAGGAACAATTCGATTTCAAGTTAATCATCGGCGTTTGCAGCCAGCCCAGCGCATTGCACATGCACATATTACTCCCATCAACCCGTTCGATCCGGCAGGTCACACGTCTGTGCACACCACTTCCTTGGGGAGTACGGCTGGCGGTGCTTCTGTAACAAGTCCAGTGGATGGTGACTCCGACTCTGCTACTGGGTCTTCGATTCTTGCAGTTAGTGGAGGCGACACGGCTGGTGCTCCAAGTTTGGATTGCTTGGTCAATCTCGATGCTCTTGTTACCCGGCCTCCTGCGCCAGGAACTGTCGTCGAGTTCCCAGTCACGGGTGCCACAACGGGACGCCAAGTCGGAACTGTTGCTATTACCATCTCAATTCAAATGGCCACCGGACAGACGCCTACTCCTGCCGTATCTTCGGCGCAGGATGGACTCGTCTCGTTAGTCGGGTTGCCTCCAGTTTGCTTGTCAGTTCAACCTTCATTGGATTACGATGCCGTACCAGCGGCTCAGGCTGATCCGGAGACCCAACGAAGGATTCATCAACTTCTGACAATGGGACAATTTATGTCATTTGCGTACATTGATCAGCATATTCGTCAAATCAGGACCGTTGATTGTCAGCTTATCGAAGACAGGGCCAAAGCTTACTACGCGGCCTTGACGCAGCCTCCAACCGATGAGAAGGTCTCTCCGCATCAGGATAGAACTCCCAAGCCATTCCGACCTTCTTCGAGTCGACCCGCGGGTCTTTTAAGTGGTATTCCTTTTAATGTCCACACTGCATCCTTTAGCTTGAATGTGATGCAACCCGATAATGCCGCCCCACTCGGGTCTGTTTTTTGCAACACAACATGCGGGGCGCCTGCAGACCATGCTCGTGGGTTTGGTAATGTGTTTGCACAGAATAAGAATGCCAGTGAGCAGGCTCTTCGAGTGACATCTCCTGTGGGATCCGTCTCTGGGGGTCTTCGTCGATTGGAGGCGAAACGCCGAGAAATCGGTGAAAGAGTGACTGCGTTACAAAATCAACTGATTGCCAGGGTTGGCGAGTTCTTCGCTGTTAGTAGGCAATCAGGACAGCAGACAAGGGTGGTCAGTCATGTCCCAGCTGGAAATAGCGAGCTACAAAACTTGAAGCTACAGATGTACGAATGTGTGCAGGCTCTTCACCATGTGACTTGGATCTGCGCAGTCCGACGGGCAAACGTGTTTTCTCAAGCACTTGGTATCGCCGTCACCACGTATTTGGCGTCGATAAGCGATCCTTCAAAGTTCCAATCAACGTGGCCTGACTTGTGGGCTCGTCATGGTTATTTAGTTTCTTTCGAGGGCCTTCTGAGTGCGGCTGGAAAGGAACTTGGAATGATTGAAGATGCATCCGTAGGCATATCAATGCTTCGTATGGTCCAGGTCGTTTTCGTTCCCGACGATGGCAACGCTGTACAGAGCCGAACACCGGTTCCCTTTTCTCCTTATGTAAAGTGGATTGATTTGCGTCCAGTCGGTCAAAACGCTGAACGCCAGTTCGTTCTGCAGATCGGCATCGTTCCTTCGTACATGGACCAGAGAATTCCTCCTCCACTCCGAAGTGGGACGCATGTTCGGCTGTTTTCGCTCCTGTTCGAGGTCGGAGTCGATATTCGTCAGTGGGGCGCCAACAAGAGCTCCAACGTAATGACACAATTTTCGGGCGATCGAGCGTCCGCGGAAGAATCAGCACCTGTTGGTTTGATCGACGACGAGGACGGAGGAGGTCCCGATGACGTTGGAGTGACCGACGACGATGTTCTTGTTCAGCTTAATTATGAAGCATTTCAACTTCTGAACATGTACGCCCATTTGATATCCCCGGCGAATTCGCAGCAGACTATGGATGCGAACAAAACCCACCCCCTTCTTGAGAATCTCTACCAGCATATTGTCAGTTCTTCAGGGAAGATGAACCATAGCATTCTCGATGAGGCGGCCTCCCTCGCCCAGCAGCTTGGTGGGGGCGCTGCAATTTTCTGTAAGAGTGGTAAAGATAGAACGGCAATGCATGTCACGTTCAAGCAAGCCCAATTTGCGAATCGGTTTCGTGAGGGCCATCCGTCGGGGGATGGAGTTCCAGTGGCCAATACGACCCTACAGGATGCCATGGTTATCCGGGTCTACGGCACAAGGCTCCCGATCTGCGAAAAGAATGTCGGCGAAGCAAAGTACGCTTTTAATGCGTTGCAGGTGAAGTTCATGCCGGAGGCTCTCAAGCCCCCGATGAATACCCTAGCTGGCTTTTTGAAGGGAGGTAAAGTGTTCACTGGCGGTGCCATTGAGAGCTAGCTCGATTGACATAAGTATGGAATAATAAGCAAGTTATGGTAAAGTTACATTGGTTTATTCATTTTCGGGAAAGTGTGCAAAAAATATTCTCTATGTTGCAATTCGAAACAGTAAAATGTGTCCGTTTCCTCGACGATAACGTGAATCACTGCTGACAGAGCAGTATTCCCGCGCGACCATTTACGAATCCCGAGATGCATTCATTATGCACATAAGGCTGATAGATCGCTTGGAGTATAGTCGATCGTACCGAAATCGTCGATATGGTGATTGTGGAGTGTGTTGCGTTTGTTCTTGTAACACACTGAAATCGTTACCTTGGCATCTGTCCCATTGGCGATGAGTTCGAATTGGTCGCCTTCCACGGTGGCTCGATCAAGTTCCAATTCGTCCAACTCCTCCTCCGCAAAGTATAGTTTGCCAATGTCCTCCGGGTCTGTGTATGGTCTTTCACGCACTTCAGTGATAAGCTGATCTGAAAATCGAACAGATTTCGGAGGTGACGGCAAGACTGCAGATTCTCGCTCGGCTCTTGGACTCTCTTCAACCGTTTCAGTCACCTCACGCTCCTCATGAGGGGTTGTCTCAACCTCACTACGTTCCTTTCTTTTGGCACGTAGTAGTTCCTTCCTGCGACGAAGTTCCATTTTGAGCTTCAATAACTCACTTTTGGTAATATTCGACGAGGGCGAACTTGAATCACTTTCTACCCTGGATGTTAGGGACTCGTTCAAAGTCAAATCATCATCCAAAATAGGGTCACTACAGCTTCCACAATTGAACGGGGCTCTGGCCAGGTCCAAGTATGCCCCCGGCTTTGGCGGTTGCTCACCTCTCTTGGCGTGACCAAAGGCTGACGACGACGGAGACGTTGCCCGTCCTAACGGTGACACGGACGCTGGTGGTTTGCTCGCACCACTGTTTAAGTTCCCACCTCCTTCACTCTTCACCACAATCCGAGATTCAATCTCGTTTAAGGGAAGACCTCGTCGAGCTATTTGTAATTTACGAGAGAATTTGTCAAAACGAGCTTCCTTTCTCTTCTTCATGTCCATCCGAGACATGGGATAGGACCGGTCCAAGCCTTCCTGAAGTCTTCGAGCCGTCTTATGGGAAGGTCTTCTCAAATTTGGGGGGCAAGCTTCCTCTACGATATTACCGTGGTCATTCATGACCTTTGGAAGTGGTCGAGGAGCTGACAAGGACCTGGGTTTCATTCCCGAGCCCATAGGACTCTTTGTTTGAATGATTTCCTCGTCAATCAGTGAATCCAAAAGACTGGATCCCGAAATAATAGACGAGGTCATGGCAATTTCGTCGGCATGACGAAGCTTCTTCTTTTCCTTTAGGTGCAATGAAATTGCTCTTTGGTACATCTTATTTGAAGACGTGGGTGGAGGAGGCATCTCGATTTCTTCCGGAGATTTTCTCGGCGAAGCAGTAAATAATTGTACTACTCCCTTTTCTCGGGGGGAATATCTTTGGGAAGAGGATTGCGTATCCGAAAAGTCGAAAATATGTCGGCTTATTTTTATTCTTCCTTCTTGCTCCTTGGGTGGCATGGGGGGTAGGAGAGACTGTTCCCGTAGTGCCGTGACTCTATCCGGAAGGTCGCTGCTGGGAGGCATTGCAGATGAACGTTCGGTCGTTTTGAAGTACACAACGACAAATCAATGCTCTCTAATACCGCTGGAATCAACCTTGCCTGATAGTGCGGAGGAACGAGATTGATCCGGTTGTTGCTCTATTCTTTGGCGGATCGACAAGCCGTCGTTCTCCGTTTTTGAGTGCTGAGCAACGCCGACTCAATTTGGCCCTCTCCCTCCCTTCAAAGCAAAGGTCTCAAGGAATGTAGGGCGTATCTCGTTGTAGCTTCGTAGGGAGTTCGCTATCGAGATCTTGCTTCGATCCAAGATCCAGTTGCTAATTGTTCTCGACTCTTCTCATCTCAGGTCGTTGAAACGGCTGTGGAAATGTCAGCCCACATGACGCCCGGCGTACTGCGGTTTTATTAGGCGAAATACTTAGACCGTTGTGGTCGGCCTGACGCTTTTTTGCGAGCGCCGAACCGGCTGGCGCTTGACGTTCAAAAATGTAAACTCTATCTCTTGTGGAGTTTGGATGTCAGGTGCGCGATTGCAACGAAAAAAATGCTCGTCGACGACCATGGCGTGACAAGCGCAAGGACACGAGCTTTTAGCAAAGCAATTCAGAATACGACTTGGGATTGCTACATCCGATTCAAAACGTCATTTTCATAGAGAAGAGACGTCCTTTTTGATTTGATATGGTACAAGAAGCTATCTTCTGTTAGCTTGAGGAATATTTACGCACGGTTCGTCTGTTAATGAATTGCTGCTTCCCTTCGAGTATGGATTTGAATGAGGATTTAGGGGACGTCAACGGAGGAAATACGGACGAGAATCGGAGTGAGATGCACAGCCATATGATGACTTCTTCGATACTGGAAGATGCCGAAAGTCGCAGAGGGGAATCTTTGGGGGAAATGACAGGGAGTGGATCGCAAGACACAGACACTGACCGGCACTCGGCGATGCAGAACAGCACACTTACGTCGGAGCAAGGGGGGACTGACGAGCGAGAGCAACAGCACGATTCCCGTAAGAGCTCGGCGAATCAACACGACGAGTACCCAAGTAGAGAACGAGGGCCTTTGTCTCCCTTTTCTCCCGCGGTTTTGAAACGACGACAAACCCATTCATCTAATGGATTGGGTGGATCCGAGTCGGAGCTTTCCCTTTCGGTTTGTCGAAAGGTATCCGTCATTGTACGGGTCGAGGCACCTATCAAGACAGATAGCGAGCAGAAGGTATGTCTCTTCCCATTAATCAAGATTAGTCGACGCAAGCGATCCAAGCGACAGTCGGCTACAGATGCAGATATGAATGGGGTTGACACTGCCAGTCACGAAGGCGCCATTAATGCAGATCAGAACAACCAAAGTGACACTGGGATTAGCGACAGTCGGCAGTTGCCCGAAATTGAAGTAGAGGAGTACAATCCTGAAGAAGATATCGAGCCGGAATCCTCGCCGTCCGCGTCATTTTGGAAACAGCGAGACGACGAGAACGACCTGGGACCTAGACAAGACGAGGAAGGCGAGGAAATTTCGTACTCTCGATATGATATCGTCGTTGTGAATCCTACAGCATTTGGTAAAAATATTCCATCGGAAATTACCATGGAACGGGCAAGATTGTTGTCGCAGATTGCGCAACAGTCGTCGACGACAGACTGGATACGTTCCTACCGATTCCAACAGGTCATGTGGCCACCCGTAAAGCGGACTGAAACGTCCAAAACTAGAGGGATTCAGGGTTGGATCAATCTATGCCAAGCGATGCAGGAAGATTTGATGATGCCTGGATCCATTAGCTGCCGGACCGTGATATCGGTCGGAGATCATAATGGAAACTTTTCGGCAGCAAGTGCGGATTACGGACATCACCGAACCAATAGAAAGAAAAAGAACTTTGTCGGGCAGACAAAAGCTGTCTTTGGAAGTGTCGTCAATGCCTCGGTGTCGGAGGTTATGGCAGAATCATCGGGGGCCTCTTTATCTGTCCCAAACGACTACACGGACGCCTATATCCTAGAACGATACGGTTTGTTTGGTCTGACAGCGCACAGAATACTGGAGCGAAACGAGAGTCGCGGTAGAGATAAGTGGAGGCCTATTACGATGAGTATCCTGGAAATTGGGGAAGACGAAGGCCTGTATGATTTGTGCCAACAAAAACCCTATTCGTCGAGTAATTTTGTCCGCTTGCGATACACGGACGAAGCAGGCTCTTTTCCATCGTTTTCCTCTTCCAAAGGACGTGCCCAGCGAAATCATGGTGCAAGACTGGATGGGTTGAGTGACAACCCGATTGACTCCGTTGAGACTCTAGGTCGGCGTGTGCGACGTGCCTTTGCCATGGCGCAGCACCCCAAGCGGCCGAGACCGAGAGGACATGTTTTGGCCATGCTTAAGGTCTGGGACGATCGCCCAGAGTCTCCAGGTTCCATCGGTGGAAAATGCACCGTGGCTCAGTTTCTTGATGTTGCTGTCGTTCAAGATGAATTAAAGTACCCAGAACGCAGTAGTCAACGAGAGGAGATAGCCAGATGGAATGCGTCTGTTAGAACTTCTATGACCAAACTGGGAGGCATCATGCGAGGACTGCTTTTGAAAGAGGCTGGACATGACACGATGATTTCGTATCGCGACTGCAACCTCATGAAAGTACTGCAGCGTTCCTTAGATCGCCCAGATGCCCGTGTTGTGATGGTAGCGAATGTGTCACCCATGAATCATGCGTACGAAGACACCATGTCGACGTTGCGGTTTGTAAACAGTATCATGACACGCCCAGGTCAGCCCCTTCAAAGTCCGTTCGGTAAAAATTCAAACAGCAAAGAAACTTCTCCCACATCCGCGTCGAGTGACTTGTCCTCGCATCTAAGCCTTAGTCAGTTTCCGGAGGGGGAGGGTTTCATGAGAAGTCTTATTTCAGATCCTCGCCAGAGAATGGCAAAGCTCATCAACCGACCCTCCATGAAAACTCGAGGGGCGCTGGAGTCATCGAGCGTTGACGAACCACCCCCAGGTGGCTATACCCCAACTTCTTACATGGATATTGATCCTGGTGAAGCTGCGAAGAAACTCGACCAGAGAGCTGAAGAGAACAGAAGAAAGTTGGAGAATGAGCGGGCAAGGCAGGCCAGACAAGCCGCACTCCCGACCCCGTTGGTTCGCAATACCTCCGCAGGAGAAGGCGATGATTTCGGGCTATTTGGAGGCGGGGATGGAAATCCTTACTTTGAGGGTGATCCAACTCAGTCGTTAGACAAGAGTCTTATCATAGATGATATGGAACGAGGACACGATCGCTATCAGGCAGCTAGTTTCGATGAACCCAGTCCTCTGACAGCCGATACTGCTGGTCTATCGTTTGCGAAAGCGGCTCCTGCCACTGCTGGATATTTCTCTCGAGAAGATCCTATGGAGATTGCACGCGCGAATCTGAGTCTTGAGGGAGACTGGGATCCTCAATCGCTGGACCAGAAACTGACAGATTTGACGGCGGAATCGTTTGGCGTGATGGAAGGCGGTCCCGACCACTCGGATCGGTCTTTTTCTAAGAAAATGGAAGATTTATCGCTCGAATTGCTTACCAAGACGCAAGAAGACCTGGGGTCTTCGGATGCTCTTCTCGGACATCAAGATCTCGATGCCGATCGATTTTTGAAACAAAGGGAATTGTCGGATTCTGTCCGGTCAACGTCATCACGAGGAGAGCATGTCTACCAGCTTCAAGTTGAACTTGAAAGATTACAGGGTGAAGTAGAGCGTCGGGATCATCAGATAATTGGTCTCCAAGGGGTTATTGAAACGAAGAAACGCGACTTGAAGAAAGCGGAGGAAGATCGCTCTCAGACTTTGTCAATAGTCCGTGACGAGTATGAAAATGAAATTCGTGCGATAAGTGAGCAACACGAGAAAGAGCTGAGGATGTACCAGGAGGCTCGAAAGGTCCAGGACGATAACCACCAGCGTGGAGAAACAAGTTCTGGAGAAACTAAGGCGCTGCTTGACTCTTATCGCGAGGAAATCATCAGGCTCAAGGCTGAAACTCGTAAACTTCACGAAGAAAAGTCCGTGCAAGCTGAGACACTGGCTAATCTGTCCGCTGAAAGAGATAGGCAAAGGCAGACGCTAGACATTGACCGGTCAACAATGCCTGCAGATCACGATAAGGCTCGTATCGAGTACGAGCGCGAGTTGGAGCGCGTTCGAAGGCAACTCCGGAGCCGAGATGACGAAATCTCGAAATTACGAGAAGATCGCAATAATCTTTCAGGGCTCAGTACTGACGACGAAGAATCACTAAGACAACAACTGCAAAGGGCGCTTGAGGAGATTAGCCGACTGAAAGCGGACGTTGATATGCTCCAGGTAACAAATGAAGATCAAGACAGAACCATTGCCAGGATGTCAGATGAACGGGCACATGAGGCGAAGAGATCGAAAATGAACGAAGATCGTTTGCGGTCACTTGACGACAAGTTGGCGGAGGTTATCTCGCAGAAGGAAAAGGCCACCAGAGAGGTAGACTACCTGAAAGAACGTCTGGGTCGAGAGTCTTCCCAATTCCAGGCAGAAATCGCTAACAAGAGCGAAGCAGAGAAGAGACTGCAGAGTATCGTCGATAGTAAAACACACGAGAACCAGTCACTGTTGACAAAACTTGAAGTCGCGTCAAACGACCTGACCCTGGCCCAAGCTGAAGCACAGTCGTTGGCGCAACAGTACGAAACTGATTCGGAAAACCACAAACGAACTGTTCACCGTCTCGAAGAAGAACTTAGCATCATCCAGGAAAGTGCAGAGACAAACAAGCTTAAGTCGCAAGATCAGGAAGTCGAGGTCAGTTCTCTCAAATTACAACGAGATAAAGCTGAACGTAGAGCCCAACGAGCCGAACAAGATCTTGAAACTGAACGTGAAAATAGTCAGAGGATGCTACAGCGGCGCGACGCCGACGTACGTGTCCTGGAAGAGGCTGTGGACAAAGCGAGGAAGCAACTCCACCATTCTCATGATGATGTCGTCGCTGAGCTCACATTGCAATTTGAGAAGGCCACTGAGGAACTCCGGGTCTTGAGACAGAAGAACGACTTGGACGTTGAATCTTTCCGGAAAACGAAGGTAGGACTGGAAACCGAAGTATGGCAGTTAAAAGAGAAAATTGAGAGCCTGAGTGAACATAACAAGATTATTTTGCGGCGATCCGAGGAAGACAAAAAGAGCCTGGAGGATTCCTTTCGTCGTAAGGAAGTAGATTTAAGGCGCCAGGTTGAAGAATTACAGGTGATGCTGAAGAGTAGAGATGCTAAGGTTGCATCAATGGAACGGTTGACCGAGCAGCTGCAGGTGCAGCTTCAGGAGAGCACAGCATCGGGTGCTTCCGTCATGAAAATTGATCGGAGTCATATTGCTAGTATGGAGAGGCGACTGGAAGACAAGGATGTCGAATTATCACAGGCCCAGGGAGATGCTCAACGACAAGAAGAGCGGAATCGCCATCTGCAAGCTCGTCTCGAGGAGCTGGGCGAGAAATTGTCAGTGATCGAGTCAGCCCTTTCCATCGAAAGGAAAATCTCCGAAGACAGATCGAAAGAATTGGAAGAAGCAAAATCTGAACTGGCGTCAAAGAACGAGGAGATTCTTGCTCTGCAGAAAGGATTTTCTACGGAAATGGAATCCCTTCGACACTCTTCTGGTGGTAGAGTAGCTGATCTCGAACGAAAGCTTGGCATGGTGGAAGAAGAACTCAGGAATGTGCGTCAAAGATCTGAGGCAGAAGTTGATCGACGCAATGCGGACATCTCCAAGTTACAGAATCGTATAAAGGAGCTCGAAACCGCGGAACATAGGTGGGACAACGAACGTACTGAGGTAATGAAAATTGCGGAAGAGGCGATCGGTACCCAGGCAGAGCTCGAGGAGAAGGTGACTCAGCTGGAACGACAGCTAGAGGAACAAACCCAGTTGCAAAGTGCCACCGGTGATTTGGAAGCCGCTGAGAGGGAGCGACTTCAGATCTCGCAGGAGTTGAATGAGACCAAAGAGGAACTTTATCACTCGAAGACTGAGTTAAATGATTCTCAAATCAAGCTTGCTGAGTTACAGTTCACGCTTCGCAGTTTAGAGAAGGAGAGAGAGCATTTGATTACGCGAGAAAGCGAAAGTCGACGGGAAATTGCTCGTCTCGAGGCTCAGGCACGAAAGTCAGCCGAGCTGGAAGTTGAAGTTGAAGCCCTTCGCCGTGAGAATGAGAAAGTTACTTCGGACCTGACCACTTTCTCAAATAGAGCCGACGACGAGGAAAATCTTCGTGCTGAGCTCTCGAGAAAGGAAGAAGAGTGTTTGCGCTTCCAAGACAACATAGCCCTTCTGAGAGAACAGCTTGCAAGCGCGTCGCAGACCGCCCAGGATGTAGCCAATCTTGAAAACACTTTGGAAACTTTGCAGAATGAGTTGCAAGAAGCCGATGATAATTATAGAGAGATGGAGCGTCTCTGGAGAGATGCGGATGATGAAAAGCAATTGCTACATCAAGAGCTTGATCAGACAAGATCAGACTTGCGACTTCGTATCGCTGACGTGAAAAATCTTTCGGAAAGTCTCAAAGAGACACTTGCTGAGAAGGAGGAAGCAGAGGCCAAGTGTGGCAATCTGAAGAGCGCTTTGGCGAAATTCCAGGATGACACCCGATCTCGAGTCGAGAAATTCGTTCATCACCGGACTGAAACCAAGCACTTATTGGAGAAAACTCTCAAAGAAAACGAAAAACTTGTCAAACAAAATCAGCAATTACAATCTTCTCTGAACGATGTTCAAGATGGGCAATTGGGCCCTGTCGTTGCGCAGCGGGACCGAGCTGTGTCAATGCTAGAGCGTGAACGAGATGAAAATTCCAAGCTGGAGCAGCTTGTCATGGAACTGCAGACAGCATTGGAAGAGAACCGTGACAGGCGCGAGCACTCCCTGGTAGGCGGGCGGGAACGAGACGCGAATTTTGGGCGTGCATCACGCGGGCGTGACGTGGTACCGGGTAGACCAGATGGGGCAGAAGCTCTGCTGCAGCGAACATTACTCGACAAATCAATTCTACTAGAAGAAAATCGTCGACTTCAAGATTCACTCCTGAATGCAGAAACCAATACACGCCCCGACACTCGTCACCGGGTCTCTTTCGCCGGTAACCGTCAGAACTCACCGTGGTCTCGAGCTGGAGACGAAAACCGTTCCAGATCAATGCCTTCTGGAATCGACGATGATCTTGCAGCACACGTTGCTTTATCGGCCATGAAGAGTGTCGAGAAAGCCCGTGCGGAGGCAGATCTCCTCAAAGACCAACTGGCGGCTATGAAAGTCCAGGGACGGGAAAGCTCTCTGAGTATGGGTCCGATTGATGCTTTATCAAGGAGAATTAGTTTGCTAGAAGACCTGGCCAACCGAGAAGTTCGTCCACCTGTATTTAGCCAGCCTGGGACAAGGGCCGTATCCTTTCCAAACGAGGATTTGATCGATCAGCTGCAAAGACGAGTACGCCGTCTGGAGGTGTTGCTCCAAGACACCGATTATGGAGGACTCCGTTAATTGCCTCCTTTCTCTATGTCATGAATAAACGAGAGGAACACCGCGTTTTCACTGTTAATGTACTACTTTTTTCTGAAACAGTGTAAAATCGAATAAACTTAAAAACTGAATTCTTATGGTTACGTTTCCTCTTGTGCGAGTCGCGTAACTTCTTGCAGCCATTCTTCTGCGGAGATTGTGCCAGTCATGGGTTTGTCTTCCGCCAAGGAATGACTCATACTGTGTGGAACAAACTTGCGGGCAAAGAGTGATCCGTTCTTGCGGGCCAAACGAGCGACTTTCCCAAAGTCTCGTAACCCCTTGTCATAGGTGGCAGGATTGCGCATTCCCTCGCTCCAATCGACGTAGGTGACCTGGCGACTCGCAATTTGGGACGACAACGACGACGGAATCAAAGTTGTTTCTGGAACAGTGTCGGAAGATTCTTTGGTATCATTATTAGCCTGTTCGGTTAATAACCCGATGAGTGATAGTGCGGTCGGGAAATACATTTCATCACTGGCAGAAATTCTGGAAAAGGCCGTCCACAAACGATCTCCGGGACGAAGATGTTGATCAATGTCCAAGACAGCTGCCGCATGAGGCCGTGTCAATAGAATCCATTGATCCGCCTTCCACCGATGTTGCTGTGGCACAATGTGATTAATGTCCGTAAACTGGTCCCGCTCATACTTGTTACGGGGTGTACCAGGAGTGTTACGATTCCGTGCCTTGACCCAAGACATGCGGGGCGCGGCCAAAATGGTCGAGTCAGTGTCGGCCGGTGGAGTGGGGACAGACGATGGAACCTCTTGCTCGACCGGTGGGTTATCATCGCCTTGGGCGTCTTCGTCAGTCTCTGTCTTTGTCTCGGCGGCTGGTATCTCGTTTGGCATTGTTGATTCCCCGTAGATTTCCTTGACACATTCCGGCAAGGTCCGCACGGGCAAACAGGTTTCACTAATGAAAATAAAGGTATCGACGGGTGGAACCGTGTCATTGTCGTCAGTTGCTTCGTCGGTCACTAGAAATCGTTTGGTAGTAAATCGTGGATCCTCTTCCATGGCTTTGGATCGTTCATTGATTTGGCGACCGATTTTCATGGCCGTTGCCAAACTATCAATCATGGCGCGCGTTAATTGAATGGACCCCCATTCCGGTGCGTAGGAATGAAATTCCGGATCGGCAAAGGAATCCCCGCGTCCCTTGCGAGGAGGTTTTACCAACAACCGCTTTTGTAACCATGGACTTTTGACCTGATCCGGATATTTGGCATGACAAACCAAACTGACTAGAACCTTGTCCTCACCAGTGTTGTTATTGTTATTCGCAGTGGCAATCCATTCTTTCCAAATATGTTCAAATGGCAAATCATCAATCGTCAAAGCCAACAAGGCAATATGACGAACTGAAGTAGTTGTTGTGTCTTCCAACTTTGGATAGGGCAATGCCGTTGGACCGACGCGGTACCCATAACGGAGTAATCCATCCAACGGTGATCGCTCGTGTACGTTGCCGTAGTAGGAAGATGTACCTCCTCCTCCTCTTCCTCGACCACGTGGTCCCCGACCTCCACGATACCCTCTTCCACCGCCAGCGCCACGAGGACCATAGTAGGAGTTGTTGTGATTGCCTCGTGATTCGAAGGAATCCGTACGGGGACGACGACTTTCCGTTTCGGGACGTCCCGTATCATTGCCAGTGGCAGAAGTTCGAGGACGCTTGTTGTTGTTGCTGTTGTCATTTGCAGCCGCAGCCGATTTGGCCAAATTGGCCAAGGCTGAAGTAAAGTCCATACCTTAGGGAACGAACAAAGG
>Ga0222719_10003578_pt1 | contig 13772 bp, 11 predicted proteins | sample C33_34DmetaG_FD_165039 | JGI IMG/M metagenome (GOLD analysis project Ga0222719, IMG submission 165039) | Estuarine water microbial communities from San Francisco Bay, California, United States - C33_34D | ecosystem: Environmental > Aquatic > Marine > Unclassified | place: USA: California...
TGACCAACTGCGCCAATCCGGTCGCGTCGTAGCTAACGTACTCCTTCCAGCTCAGCGCCAGTTTGTCGCTCATTAAGAATCTGCTCGCAGCTGGTCAAAGCTGTAGGACAGGCCCGAAACCAATTGCTGTATTTCAATCACATTGCCAAAGGGGTCCCGGCCATAGGTCATCAGGTATCCTTCGCCCGCCTCCACAGGCGTGTGGTGCCATTGCACGCCGGCTTGCTCCAGGAACTGGTAGGCCTGGTGAACATCTTCAACTTCAAAGGCTAAGTGGGTGTAACCATGATCGCAAACCCGTCGATTATTCTGCTCGAGCGGTGTCGGATGGTGAAATTCGAAAATCTCCAGAAACAAGTTGCCGGCTTTTACCATCAGCACGTTGCTGTCGGCATTTTCCAGCGCAAGTACTTTGTCGCCCTCTTCCGAGTGCGGAAGATGCGCCTCGTCGGCCACCGTGAAGCCCAACTTATCCACGTAAAAGGTTTTAGCTTCCTCTAACGAAGGTACCGAAATGGCGATATGGTGAATCCCCTTAAACCCGAACATATGCATGCCTCCCTTTCCTTATAAACCCGGCGCCATACCGCCGGCAACCGGCAGGGCCACGCCACTGATATAACTGGCTGAATCAGCGGCCAAGTACACGACCGCATCGGCCACCTCTTCGGGTTCGGCCCAACGTTCCAGCGGCACCAGATCGGCACTGACCAGGCGTTGCTTGGCCTGCTCGAAGGTCTCGCCCTCTTCTTGCTGGTGTTCTATTTCAGATTGTCCCATCTGCGTCCAGATCATACCGGGGCAAACTGCGTTTACTCTTATCTTGTGTGGGCCAAATTCTGCCGCTAGCGCCTTGGTCAAACCGACTACCGCAAATTTGGTGGCGGTATAGGCTGCCATTAAGGGTATGGCGCCCAGACCGGATAAAGAGGCATTGTTGACGATGGCTCCGCCGCCCTGTTCGATCATGCCTGGCAATACAGCCTGGCAAAAATCCGCCAAGCCCTTGAGGTTAACCTGATAGCTGATATCCCATTGCTGGTCGTTCATGGTGAGGAAGTCACCACAACCGGCGGGGCTGCCGGCATTGTTGAAGAGAATGTCTATACGACCGTAGTGCTCTTTTACCTCGGCGATACAGGCATCGATCTGTTCTCGCACGGTAACATCCACGGCGATAGCGAGGGCGTCACCGCCAGCCTCAACAATTTCCGCCGCCCGGGCATCCAGCTCAACCCTGCCCAGGTCATCGGCAACTCTGTCGGTCAAGACGACTTTAGCACCGGCGTCAGCCAGTCTTCGAGCGGTGGCATAGCCCATCCCCATCGGGTGGGCTGTGCCGGTTACGATTGCTACTTTATCTTTCAGTGTTGTCATTATTCAGGCCTCTAATGCCTCCAAGGTCGCCAGTCGGTCGGGAATAATATCGCGTGAAAACACTTCATCTACTGTTTCGTGACGCTTGACCAACTCCGCCTGATCACCGCAAACCAGAACCGTGCCAGGACGTGGCAGGGCATTAAAATTGGCGGCCATGGGTTCGATATAGGAGCCGGTGTTCAGCAACGCCACTACGTCACCTTCTTCCAGTTGGGGTGTTTTTACCTGGTTAAAAAGCAATTCAGCATTACAGGTCTGTCCCACCATATCCGCGACGACTTCCGTGGCACGGTCTGCCTTGTTGGCAAAGATGAAGTCAAAGGGTGGTTCTTCATTGAAGCCGGGAACGGCGAGAAAAACCTCCGAGGTATCCAGTTCCACCCACTTCCTCGGTCGGTTCTCCGTCTCTTCCTTAACGTTGTGAACGGTGGTCAGATGAATACCAGTATCGCAATGCAGCCCTCGACCCGGTTCTATTTCAAGGGTGATACCGGTGGGGTCCATATCGACTTCCCGCATCGCATTACGGAAGCTCTCGGTAATGCCTTTGGCGTATTCCTCCACGGAAGGGCCTTCATACCCCTGGACATAAACATCAGTATCCTTGTCGGGGAAGCTGGGAAAGCCACCACCGAAATCAACCTCCCGGGGCACCCAGCCACCCATCGAGTCGCTAAGGCGTTTGGTCAGTAGGACGCAATGGTGCACCCAGGACTGCCAAACTTCCATTTTCTTACTGTGACGGCCCATATGCACATGAATGCCTATGGGCTCGACATGCGCCAACTCGACCGCCCTTGGGCCCATGGGTAACACCTCAGACGTGGGTATGCCGTACTTGATCATCTGGGTCATTTCCCGAATTTCAGCGTCGGGCATAAAATCAGATTTGGTCTCCAACTCGGACATAAAGGGTTTGATCCGGAACATGACCCGCGCGACTTTATTCAGTCTGGCGGCCTCTTCCTCACACAGTTCCAGTTCCTTAGGACTATCGAGAACAACGCGGGCGCCCACTTCGATTGCACGACGAATAATACTTCTGTCCTTGATCGAACCATTGACGGAAATCACACTGGGATCCACACCGCCGCGCAATGCACATTCCAACTCCCCGGGACCAAATACATCGCAGCCACAACCCTCGTCACTGAGCACCCTGCGAACCGCCAATATTGGACTGGCCTTTATCGCGGGCATAATCCGCACCTGACCCTCGGGCCAGTGCTGTTTAAAAGCGGTTTTGTAGCGACGCAGATTGCTGCGCAAATGGGATTCCGATATGACAAAAAGCGGGGTACCAAACTGTTCGGCTAAACTGGCAACGTCACATTCTTCGATAAACAGTCGGCTATCTCGAACGCTTAGACTCTCACTGATCTGTTTCATGACTGGCGGAAGACCTCGTTGTAAGTGCAAAACAAATTCATTGTTACAGGTACACGATACAACTGAGACGGTGTGGTGAGTATGGCGCTATTGGTCAGTGTATTATCTTTTCTGGCCGCATATCCTTCGTTTTATTAATGTGCCGGTGAGCTGAGCTAAGAACACGCTCTTCTCCGAGTGATTTGCGGACTTATCCCAGGATCTGTTGCTCCATCAAGGGCGTATGCCCGAGGCTACAACCCCCGTCCACGATCAGCGCCTGTCCGGTAATGTAGCGGCTCTCATCAGCGGCCAGAAAGTGGAATACCGCGGCCTGTTCGTCGGCTTCAGCATGGCGGCCCAGAGCAGTCGCCACACGACAGATTTCAGCCACTGCGCCTTTTTCCTCCTCGTCAAACCCAGGACGATCTACCATGGTATGACCGGGGCAGGCGGCGTTGACCCGAATTCCGCGCGGGCCCAGTTCCAGGGCAGCGCTCTTGGTAAGGCTGACCACGGCGGCCTTGGAGGCATTGTAAGCGGCAGTACCCGACGAATACATGAACGCAGCGAGCGAGGCGGTGTTGATGATACTGCCGCCGTCGTTCATGTAGGCGGGGGCATGTTTAAGACCGTGGAACACACCGTTAACATTGACGCGTTGCATAAACTGGAAGTAATCGGCGTCCATTTCCTCGAGGGTGCCACCCAAGTGGGTCAGCCCGGCGTTGTTGATGGCGATGTCTAGTTTGCCCAATGTCTGCTCCGCTTTGCCAAAGGCATCGGCCACCTGTTGTTCCACGCTCACATCGCACTCGAAGAAGCTGGCCCCAGGCAATTTGTCGACTGCCTCGGTGTGCCGTATATCCGTGGCGAAAACCCGTGCACCGTGATCGATAAGGCGTTTGGCGGTCGCCCAGCCCAGGCCTCCGGCCGCACCAGTGATAAAAGCATTTTTTCCAGAAAGATCTAAAGCCATGTTATAGCTCCTTTGCTGTCTGTTAGTTGGATTTTTCGGCCGCGTCAGGCCAAAAGCTTATCTATAAGGGCATTGTTGAGCCCATGCACCCAGCCGCCGTCGACGGTAATCGCCTGGGCATTCACATAGCTTGCGTCATCGGAAGCGAGGAAGTGAAAGACCGCCGCCTGTTCTTCCGGTGTTCCGGGGCGCCCCGCTGCGGTCAGGTACTTGCAAAGTCGGGATTCTTCACTGTCGGCAGGTTCCATCGGCGTTGTCGTGGTACCCGGACACACCGCATTAACACGAATATTACGATTACCTAACTCCACCGCCGCCTGCTGGCTCAACTTCACCACTCCTGCTTTTGAAACAGAGTAGCCGGTGTACTCAGGCATGGTCGTAGTTGCCGCCAGAGATGCGGTATTAACAATGCTGCCCCCGTCGTTCATATGCCGAGGGCCGTATTTCAGGCCGAACAGGACACCATTGAGATTGACTGCCAGGGTTTTTTGAAATGCGCCGATATCGGCTTCAATTAATGGTCCCTCTTCAAGCCCTATTCCTGCGTTGTTGACCAGAATATCCAGCTTGCCGAAATTTTCCTCTACCTCTGCAAAGACCCGCGCCAGACGATCTTCGTCTGTGACATCCAGGGCGACAAACGAAGCGCCGTTTTTATCGAAGGCTGGCGTGGTTGCAAGATCAGCTGCGATCACCTGGGCACCGGCAGCCATAAAGCGAGCTACAATCGCCAGCCCTATGCCGCTACACCCGCCAGTCACCAGCGCAATTTTTCCGGACAATGAAAACATGGATAAACCCTCTAAATACGCACCCGTTTAAACGCCGTCCACTTGAACCACAACTGTCGGCGGAATCTTTCTCAGCAGCGGCACCACCATTATCAGGCAGCCGAAGAATACTCCCATGGAAATCCAGGCGGCAGTCTGGTATCCCTCCCCCACCATAATGAGCCCCACCAGCATCGGCCCCAGGGCATACCCGCCGGTCTGGGCCGCCGGGATCAACACCATAAAACGGCCGGACGGATCAGCAGCAGCAATGGCCCCCATCAGATAAGGCAGCGTCAGGTTCCAACAAAAATTGAACAATGCTATCGCCAGTAAATAGCTGTACCAGTCACTTCTGGTGGCGAGTATGAAACAGGTGACAACCTGTAATAGGAGGGCGAACACAACAGGTAGCAGCCGACCCAGCCGAGTCCCCAGAACAGCAGCTACAAGTGCACCTAAACCCCCGACCAATCCCGAGACCGCCAGGGCGTTGCCAATGTCTACCATCGAAAACCCGGCGCTATTGCCTATACGCTCCATGAAGGCCCAAACGCCGCCCAGGCCAACACTGAAGACAATCAAACTGGCCAACAGCGCCCCCGGTAAGAACTTTAAATCGCCCGGTGCGGCCTCCCGGACACTCTGAATCCCCAGCCGCTCAGGTAGCAGATGCAACAGAAAAAACCCGGTACAAAACAGCAGTGCCAGAACAGCTGTAACACCCGATAATTGCCAACGATCCATCAAGATAGGCACCGCAGCCATACCGACCGCAAGAGAAAGTACCTGGAAAATAATTGCTATTGCAATCACACGGTCGGGGTTTCCAAGCTGGCCGATCAACCCCAATGTCATTGCATAGAGGACACCCGAGCCGAGAAAGCCGATGGTGAATCTGATCATGAGCAGCTGCGAGTATTCAGTTACTGAACTCGTGATCAGGTTGCCTGCCACTCCTACGATAAGTGCGACAAATGCCACCCGGCGCAGTCGGAATCGGGGAAACCAGTAGGGCGCACTCAGTGACGCCAAACAGCTGCCCCCCAGTTCCGCACCGCCAATAAAACCCAGTTGCTTACCATCCAGGGAGAAGGTCTCCGCCAGGACGCCGAGAAATATGGGCTGGATATTGCCGATCAAGGCCGCAACCAAAGATAGCCAGATCAAACTGGCAATATACGTCTCAGGTGTTTTTTGCTTTTTTATCGCTCCGATTGCCACAGAGGTTTTATCCCGTTGACGAATTAACCCCAAGGGTAGAAGCCAGCCGTGGATGCGTCTATGTCTCCCATGGCCAGCCAATTATTATTATTGGCCACATGATGTGCCCCACAAAGCCAATGAGCTACGGCGACACAGCCTCAACCAGACGATAATCGCCTGGTGTCTTGCCGTGCCAGGCCTTAAAAGCGCGGTGAAAGTTGGAGGCCTCGGAGTAGCCCAACAAATAGGTAATTTCCTGAGTCGTCAGGTCGGTTTGACGCAAGTATTCAGAGGCCATTCCCATACGCACCTCGTTATAAATCTCCTTGAACGATGTACCCTCATCGCTAAGACGACGGCGCAAGGTGCGATAACTCACATTGAGTTGTCCCGCGATTTCCTCTGGTGTGGGTACCCGGCCGGGAAGATTGATAATCAGCTTGCGCACCTGGTCTACCAACCCCTGTTGCTTGTTCAGTCCCTGCAAGATGGTATTGCACTGCTGCTCGCACAATTGGGAAGTGAGTTCATTGGCCATGGTCAAGGGATGATCGAGAAACTCCGCCGGTAATACCATTTCGTTGCGTGGCTGATCAAAAAATACCGGACAACCCAACAGAGCCTGCATATCATCCGCGTAATCGGGTTTGCTGAATGCGAGATTGATTCGTGTATACATTGAGTCCTCACCTGGGGCCATATCTTCGGTGGCACTGATCCACTGGCCAATCGCCTCTTCAATATCAAAACGGGCGAGGTGATTTTTTGCGCTTGAGGAACGAATTTCGATCATGGCCTGATCGCCTTCCTCACGCAAAGTCTCACTAAAGGTATCGTTACTACCGACAATTTGCTGAAAGCGGAAAAACGTTTGCAAAAGGTGCCTGAAGCTGGGACTGCTGATACAGGCGTAACCCAGCACCCCGTAGTCGACGAGCGAAAACTTTTGACCAACCCTGACTCCAAAGGAGGGAATATCCACCATCTTCAGAATCTGCTCCAGGATTTGATAGTAATCGTCGCTGGGCAGGTCTGTGCCCTCCTGGAAATCCAGGCCATTGCCAGCGCCTGCCCCGGACAGAATCGACTGCAAGTCGTAGCCAAACTCCTCAGCCACTTCCAGAACATGGGAAACGTGATTCAGTGGCAGAGTATCCAGCCGGGTGACCACACCGTCGCCGCGCATTTATTTCTCCAAGCAGTGCGAAAACTAGTGGCCAATAATGACACAGCATGGCCAATAATGTCGCACTGCCTGTGCTGAGGCGGGAGAGATAATGCCTGCGTTCGGCTATTCCAGCTCCTGGATTCCGCCCGCCAGGAGAATGGCTTTCAGGGGTTGCAACTGTTCCTCGTAATGGCGCCATTGATCCACGGAACGAGTGTGTGGGGGTTGCCTTATCTGGGCAGCGCTGGCCGTGGTCGATGCGGACTTTTGCCGGTAGAAAGAGAGGCATTGCTCCTCCCATTGCAGGCCACAGAAATCCAGAATACGGCGCGCTTCAGCTTCGGTTTGCATTACCAGGTCCTCGTAGTGTATTTCGGTCATTGCCACCGCTGGAATCACCTGACGCCAGTGGTCCATGAGTTGTGAATAAGCCACATAGTAGTGCCCCATCTCTTCCAGGGAATAGGAGAATGGATAGGCCCCCTGAAACAGCTGCTTGTAGATGGCATAGCAAGCGGCCATGGGATGTCGACGCAAGTGGATAATGCGGGCATTTGGCAGTGCCAGGTGGATCAAGCCAGCATACAAATAGTTGAGGGGTAGTTTATCGATAAAATGTGGGCAGCCTCCGGTCAGTGCGGCAGTACCTCGAATATAGGCCTCTCCGAGCTCAGTGAAATCAATTTGTGAACTGAGCTCCACAAAACGGTCACGTGGCACTGCCGCACCAAATTTGGATCGTACCTGCCCTACCAACTCCCTGGCGAAAACATTGAGTTCCCCCGCGCTGTGAATCTGGCTGTGGCTATTCAGAATTCGTTCTAGAAGCGTGGTACCCGTACGAGGCAGGCCCAAAATAAATACCGGTGAGCTGTTGTCGCAGGATGAGTTGATCTTCGTAAAAATCTCGCTATCAAAGGCTTTGGTAATTGCGGCCATAGTGACCAAATCGTTTTCAGGCTGGTAAACCGTATGTGCTCGTCGCAGCTTGGCCCCGCGACTGCGGTACTCGAATGATTCCCTGTACTCTCCCAGATCTTCCAGCTCCTTGGCGAGGGCATAATGTAACTGCGCATGACCGCGCCATTCCTTCGCGGCTGTTGGTAACTGACTTTTCAACTCGGCTACATGATTATTTTCAGCATCCTGTGTGCGTAGATCACTACGCATGAGGTAGGCCTCGTGGTGCTGGGGATTCAGTTTGATACTGCTATTGCAGGCCGCTTCGGCATCCTTAAGTCGACCGAGAAAACGCAATTCCGCTGCGCGATTAAAGTGATAGTGAGGTCGAGTGGGAGAAAGCGCTATCGCGCTGTCGAAGGCTGCAAGAGCCTCCTCGTGCAAATCAAAATGGGCGAGCGTCGACCCCAGGATGTTGTAGGCAGCGGCCGATTCGAGTGTTCGACCCACCAACTTGCGAACAACCGCCAGGCCCTCTTCCACTTTTCCCGTGCGTTGCAAAAGAGTGGCCTGATGGATTAAATATCCGCTGTTGTTTGCATCTAAATCCAGTGCACGCTGAATAAACTCCAGGGATTTACCCGGCAGGCGAGCCCGCTCAGCAACCTGGCTGGCAACATGCCACCCATCTGCATAGTCGGGATGGATGCGATTGAGTTCCTGACACAACTCAACAGCCTGCTTTGTCTGACTGGCCTCCAGCAACTTCCAGATACGACGTGTTATGTCTTGCGCTGTGGCACTATTTAACGACACCTGTCACCCACCAAGATATTTAGTGCCAGCCAGCATAACCGCGATTTGCAGACAGGCCAAAAAAAAGCTCCCGAAGGAGCTAAGAGATATTCAGTGGCCTATTCAAAGAAATAGGTAAAGCGCAGGCCCACGGTTCTGGGTCGGCTGACAAAGCCACGACGGCCAAACTCCGCGCCGGGCGTGACATTGGCATTGCGCACGACGGCAGAACTCAAACCTTCCTCGTTAGTGAGGTTGCGAGACCACAATGTCGCTCTCCACGCATCCTTGGATAGAGATAACGATGTATTCCACTGCGAGTAGCCATCAAACTCGACGTAGTTGTCAAAGAACAACTCGTCGTTTACCTGGGAATTGAATTCAGAGCGGTAGTTGCCGTCCAAGTGGATGTCCAGCATCATTCCATTGTCCAGCGCGCGGCTATAATCTAGGGAAATGCTGGCCTGGTTCTCTGACACATAAGGGAGCGTGTCACCATCGAAAAGCATATCGCTGGGTAATCCTGCACCAGAGCGATCAGCGATGAGAGAGTCCTCGGTAATTTCGGCGTCTACATAGCTATAACCCGCGGTGATTGTCAGGTACTGGGTGGCGGCAAAGGTCGCTTCTAACTCCAGGCCTTTTGATTGCGCTTCATCGCCGTTTACCACGCCTCTGAACCCGGCGGAGTTAAACGTCTCCAACTGAATGTCATCCCAGGTGATCTGGTACACCGCAGCGGAGTAGCTGAGGCGATTGTCCATCAGTGTGCCTTTAAGGCCAAGTTCAGTATTGAGCAGCGTATCCGGCTCGTAATCCACAGCGAATCCCGGATCGAAAAAGGGCCCAAGCTGAGGCAGAGCATTGGCGCCACCGCGACGGAAGCCCTCGGATACCGTCAGGTACGCCATTTGGTCTTCGGCGAAATCGTAGGAGGTATTAAATTTGAAGATCTGGTCATCAAACTCGGAGTCGCTGCTAGCATTGGTGAGACCATTGGGGTCCAAACCATCATCCGAACAACCGGCACCGCAGTATGGCAAAGTCTGTCGTAGAGAAGCGTCCAGCTCCTGCTTGAAAAAACGGGCCCCTACCGTGAATTGCCAGGCATCCGTCACATGCCATGTAAGCTCACCAAAGGCCGCCAGATCCGTAAATTCAGATTCGTAACTGGACGTGAAACCCAAGTCCCCATTGGTCGACGGCCGAATACCTCCCAAGCCAAATTCAACAAAATCCCCCACGGTGGTCAAGCCGGCGGCGCCATAGTAATAGGCGACAGCCTGGCTACCGCCTGAATTAGGATCATCGGCCCACTCCCCGAAACCCCGAATATGGTTAACATTGTTTTGCTCGATGTCCTCTTGCTGATAATAGGCCCCAACAACCCAGTCGAAGGGCCCATCGCCATTCGACACCAGACGAAATTCCTGGGTAAAAACTTCGGTCTCGATGTCCGACTCATCCAGTGCGTTCATTCGGGGATAGCCCCAATACAAGGGACTCAGGGTTTCATAAAAGTCCGAAGTATCTCGATTCGGCGTGGAGTCATCCACGCTAAAGGAGCTGGCAGAGGTAAACGTCGCGAAGCCAAAGTCATGCTCTATATCCACGCTGCCCATATCGACGGTGCGGTCAACCTCATCGAGGAATCTGGGCGAATCTTCCCAGGCATCAGCGCCGCCACTCAGGCTCTTGTCATCACCAATGTACGTCGTTGTGGAGTGCCCCCACTCCTCATCCTGATGCAGATAATTGATATTGACTTCGGTCAAATCGGATGGCGTCCACAGCAGATTAAGACGGGTGAACAGTACTTCCCCGGTATCGGCATCTTTCTCAGTTCTGGTCGCTGCAGGACTATCCGGATTGGCCGGGTCAACTTTTGTCGGAATACCATCGGCGCCAAATACCATCAGGTTGGTGGCATCAACCACACCGCCTCGCTCTTCGTAAGACAGCGCTGCGCGCAACGCCAGCGTATCTGATATGGGCAGGTTGAAAACACCCTGTGCCTCATAGTTCAGATCACTGGATTCCTCATTATGGGCCAGCCCTAGCGTGAGTTCTGCACTGCTAGATTCAAAGTCAGGTTTGCGGGTAATAAAACGCAGTGTTCCGCCCATAGCGCCGGAACCATACAGTGTGCCCTGCGGGCCGCGCAAAACCTCCACACGCTCCAGGTCTACCATACGAAAGTTCGTAAACAGTGGCGTTTCATTGAGGTAAGTGGAAACCGCCGCAACAGTGAGATTTCGAGTCACCGAGCCCTGCCCGGGGTCCGACACGTTAATGCCGCGCATAATAATTGAATTACTGACGCCGGAACGACTCCCCAGATCGGGCCCGGCCACACCGGGGATGCTGCGGGTGATGTCATTGACATCAAAGGCACCCTGCCGGCGGATCGAGTCGCCGCTGATAGCCGATATGTTGTAGGGAATGTCCTGGACAGACTGTGAACGGCGAGTGGCTGTAACCACCACCTCTTCCAGAGTTGCCTGTTGGGCACCAACAGTTGCTGACTGTAGCAGAGCCGCTGCGGTCAGTGCTGCAATTTCTGTGTACAGTGTCGTTTTTTTGAACGCCATGTTTATTCCCTCGGATCCGGTTGCTTATAGTTAAAAATCAGTCTGTAACCCGGTACGGAAGATTTACTTCAATACCAAAATATCTGAGGGTCTAAGATCTCGCATTTTGGATAAGGCTACATTGGCGGCCATGGCCAATGGATTATCAATAATGGCCACATCCGTGGATCGCACATCATGACAGGCCTCGGCGCAAGACCGACCACTCCGTCATTGCGTGCCGAGTGCTCAACCGGCCCATTTCTCATCCCCGACAAATATCAGGTCCATCACGATTTGAGGGTCGTAAGCCTTCATCTTCGCGTCGAGCTTCGTGCGAATGTTATCCAGTGTGTCGATCGTGTCGATGTCATAATCCTTGTCCAACACCACATGCACATTGAGGTAGGTTTCACGGCCGTACTTCTGAATGCGCACGATCTGATTCGTAAACTGAAACGCTCCAGCTGCTTCAGTCAAAAGCTTTTCAATTTCCTGGGCAGTATCTCCGGCAGGCGCCATTATCAGCACTTCCCGCAAATTTTCCTTGAGGATTTTGTAGGGTATGGGCAGCGAAATAGTAACCAGCACTGCCACCAGGCCAGAGTCGGCATAGACCAGGTATTTGGCAATTGCGGAGTCTTGCAATAGGAGAATCGCCAGGAAGGACAGGCATATGGTGAGACTTAATATACCATCGATCATCCAGCCTTTGGCGTCTACGGAAACCAGAGGCGATTGGGTCAGTATGGCGATATTACGCATGTAAAAAGCAATGGCAAGACAGCCGACGCTGGCAATCGCGGCATAGACCAAGGCCGGGCCCAGCACAAGCAAGCGGCCACCGGTGAGAATAACGTTTATCGCTGTCACCAATGCCACTGCGCAGATGGTCAGGATAATCAGAGATTTAAATACATTGAGCAAGGGCTCGAAATGCGCATAACCAAAATGAAACCGAGCATCGTCTGGCCGAATGACCAGGCGCGACACATACAGAGTCAACAGCGACATGGTAAAACCCACGAGCGAGAACACACCGTCGAGCAGCACCGCATCGGAATTCGTCAGATAGGCGAAGCCAAAACCCAGAATCGCCATAAATAAAGTGCCAACGATAGAAAGTTTAAGGGCAAACTGTTCGCGTTCTTGCAGGAGTTGTCTGTCTGTCATGAGGTGATTCCCATTCATGTAAACGGTAATGCGAAAAAATCAAAATAGATTTCAGCTTGTTCAGCTCGCGTCGGCTACTGCGGGCATAGAGAGCCGCAATTTCAGATAAACATAAATATAGAGCAACATGGCCAGGGTGGTACTGCATGCTGCCATCAGCAATACAGATTGATAACTGCCCTGCGACTCCAACAGGCAGGCGGCCAGAGCCGGCCCCAGGGCGCCGGCGGTCATTTGGAAAGCCGGCACCATAGCGGCGTACCTGCCGCTGTGATCCATATTGCCAAGGGTGCCAAGCTGGTAGATATCGATGGCATTCCAGAGCAGGAAGAACACACACAGCACCAGAACAAAACTGATGGCAGTAACACCCTGTGACAAACCGTACATCGCAAGTGCAGCACACAATAAAAAAGCAATTAACGGGCGCGACTGACCAACACGACTACTCAACCAGCCGGCAATCACACAACCGAGCAGGCTCAGGACCTGCGTATAAGTGAGGCTGTCGGTGATGAGCTTTGCCGGCAGACCGCCGCTGAGACCGATAAGCTCGATGTAGGCCCAGAAACTACCAGTAGAAATGTAGAACAGAAACACTGCACAAAGACACAACCACGGGAGCAATCCTAACTCAGCGCGCCCCTCTGATGATGGCGCTGAAGTCTCGTCGTTTCCACTTCGAGGTAGCCAGCGCAGTAAGGTGGCACTCAAAACGAAGGCCGCCGCCATGGCCAGATAGATCCCGGACATACCTCCCAACTCAAGGAAATAGGAAAACAGGTTAATTTCAATCATCCCAAAACTGACCTGCGTAAAGAGCAATATACTGAAGTTGCGTCCCGTGTGGTGGGTGTTCGCCAGGGCCGCCAATCCCAGAGCGTAAATCATGCCGCCTCCGAAACCGGCTAGTCCTCGGCTCAGCCCCATAGTAAGAAAAGTGGAGGCTGAAGCGGAACACAAGTTAGCGACCACTGCCAAAGTAATACCAGTGAGGACTATAAGCCTCCAATTCAATTTTCTGATAAACAGCGACACAAGGAGTGAGACTGCAACACCACCACCACTGTCGATGGCAGCCAACAAACCCGCCTCTCGCGCACTAAAACCGGCGCAAGAAGACCAGGCACTGACGACTACTGGCATGGCCATAAAAAAGGAGACACCAATGACGGCAAAGACAACAGCTGCAATGATTGCTCGGGGCTCATCTGCGAAAGAGACGGCGGAAGGACGTGCTGAAGTTACTGACATTGGAATGCTCGCGCTTCACTGGCGATGATAGGGTTCGAAGATATTTAAGTAGCTTGCCGCCCCAATGTACCCAAAAAAATGCCTATCTTGGCCAAGGGACTATCAGTGATGGCCAGCAGATGGGAGATGTGCGCCATTGAGCATCCAGATCTTGCCTTTTCGGATTCTTCGAAATATCGGATGCTGCCTCTTGCTGGTTTGAGCCA
>Ga0222719_10003580_pt1 | contig 13770 bp, 23 predicted proteins | sample C33_34DmetaG_FD_165039 | JGI IMG/M metagenome (GOLD analysis project Ga0222719, IMG submission 165039) | Estuarine water microbial communities from San Francisco Bay, California, United States - C33_34D | ecosystem: Environmental > Aquatic > Marine > Unclassified | place: USA: California...
AATCATTAACGGTTACACCAATACCTTCAAAGACCAAGTTTCCCTTACCAAAGGTAAGTTTGGCCAATTATTAGTAGTGGAGTAATCCACCTTTTTTTTCTTTTACTTATAACGTTTTTGCAAACGACTTATATTATTCATCATTGTATAGATAGTATGAATAAAGAATTGAGCACAGCATACAAAATATGTGAAGATATAATAGACATCTTCCCAAACAAATCAATCGATGAGTTTTTAGACATGATTGAATATCCAGGTTTTTTATTGGATGTACACCCAGACGTATTACTATACGCTGCACGCAAAGTTTACTCTGAACACATGAGACTAACTCTTGCAGCACATAAGGACTATGGTGTATAATGGCCACCATATTCTCCTTGTGTGATAACTGTAAGGAAGACTTGCATGACTTATGTGTATATGGCCCAGATAACTGGTGTGCTTGTCAATGTGCAGTACATAAAAGATACGAACATTAATAAACTAACGTGCCTAAATTATATCATAATGGATGAAGCCGAAGATTATGAAGAGTGGATAAAGGTAACACTCACACAATACGATAAAGAGGTTACAAAGGCCTTGGTCAAAGAAGAAGCATCTTTGCCTAAAAAATTATGCAAGGAGTGCAACAGGCTTATGACTCTGAATGAATGTGAATGTGATATAAGAGATACCGAATGTTATTACTGTCACATAAAGACCCATCATACATAACACCGTTGTAAGATTAGGGTAGTGTTTAAATATAATACTTGAGTATTATTGGTATGACAAAACAGCATACATCAACAATCAAAGACATTCTCGGACTTTATTTGTCTTGGCAAGCCCAAAAACCAGAATGGCGTTTGAGTGAAAGTCAGGCCCAAGAAATACAAGAATACAAAGAAGTTCTTAAAAGGAGAAAAGCATAATGGCAGATAATACAGAAATCTACAAGGCCTTGGATAAAATAGACCAAGACGTATTATTAGATTATGTTTGGGAAACACCTGGCCTAGTAGATACCATAAAAGAATGGTTGGAAGAAGACTATACACCAAACTGGAGTGATAGAGATTGACACCACATAAACAACATTACTGGGTGCACCACAAAGATGGCCACTGGTTCTGTTCTTATGGTGGTTGTGAAGCAAAACGTTTTCCAGTAAAATATCAAAGGACATGGCCCAATTAGATATGTTTAAATTAAATAAGTGTGTATAATAGGTGTGAAGACTTTTGAAGAAATTATTAAAGAGTATAAAGAATACAAAGAACTTATTGAAGGAATTGGTCATGGATGAACGCTAAACAAATACCATTCCAACATGACAAGAAAGGCCTAATTAAATTAGGTGATTTATCTAAAAACGAGTTATGTAGGTTTATCGCAAAGATGGCCCAACAGAACCAATTACTATCCCAAAAATTAGATATATGTCAAGCAGCATACGCAAATCATATAGCATCCAAAGATGCTGTGGAGTCTATCTAATGTACACCTGGTCATGCAGCAAGGAAGACCTTATAAAACATAAGACAGAGTATGAATACTTTTTACAAAAGACCGACAAGCCTTACATTAAATCCGTATTACAATTTATGATTAAAGACCTCGAAATATTAATAGCTGAAGCAGAATGATATACCCAGCCTGTAAAAACGATATGCATGACACCTGTCCAAAGAAATACGGTGGCCTGCCATTTTGTGAGTGTGAGTGTCATGGTGAATAATGGCAAGTGTCTTATATGTGGCCATGGTATGCTTGAACATGGTTGCGATGACGGTGTTGGTTGGTGTGGTGGAAGCAATAAAGCAGAAGACTGTCCATGCAAAGAAAAAGGTCTAACATACAAAGAGGAGTTAATGTTTCATGCATGAGCACACTATACATATAGACAGACACAATAATATTTTATGTCATTGTGGCAAGATATTTGTAAGGAATTTTAGTAATAAGAAATTTAGAATGTGGGATAATGATAGAGATATATAAGATGACAGTATATAAAGAACATGGATGAAGAGCACAGATTACTTACATTAACTAAATCTATACTAGACTCATTCGTATCTGAGAAGCTAAGCAGATTCGAATCATTATTTATACTTGAAGCAGTAAAGGCATCATTGAATGAAGAGGTAATTAAAGAGACAGTGGAAGAATTACTCAAAGATAACAAAACAAAGGATATACCAGGAATAGGATGACCGTAAAGTTTGGTGGCCTTGATATGGCCATGAGGGTAGATAACTCTGCATTAATTGTATTAAAACTGGAAGATGGTGTATTAGAACAAGTGGGCCAAAAGGTATGGCCACATATATCATTAGACAAGGTTGCAGCAGATATGCTAAAGATACAGCACATAGAAAAGATGAAGGCAGTTGGATATGATAGGCTTGGCATAGGTGACGGAGCAAGACAACTATTCTCCAAGGAAGTACCGTTAAGAGACATCATATCATCACAGACAAACAAACTGGCCATGATAGGATTAGTCAAGGGTCTGTTTACACAGGAGAAACTAGAGGTGCACGATAAGGATCTGTTCAGAGAGATACTTGAACAGGAGAAGAAAATATCAGATGCAGGTAATGTGTTATACCAACACCCAACAGGATTTCACGATGATAGGTTCTGGGCCTTATGCTATGCTTGCTCAGTTGCATCATATAGTTTGGCTGGAATACCTAGACCCACAGTGGCCAAGATGAATATAAAGAGACAACCGTTAGACCAGTTGGCAGACATGGAAATAGAAAGACAACTTAAATCAATTTAGTTATATAGAATGACTTATAACAAACATTAGCGTAATACTCTCATGGAAAAAGACAAAGAACCTAACCCAATAGATGAAGCATCAAGAGAATTTGCAATAGTAGCAGTTTCAACATATCTATTTTTGACAAAAAATGGCCTAAAGGCAGATTATGTTATTGAGTTGTTACATGACTCAATAGACCAGATAACACACTTAATAAAAGAATATGAGGAAATGAAAAAAGATGATGACTGAGGAACAAATAATAGTATTGCTCAATGACCTTGAAACAGTTCAGGCAGTAGGAGACAGAATAGAGCCTGATGATATGAATCACGCTATGAAGCAAGCACAGATAGATATACTTAAATGGATATTACAGTAAAACTTTTTAACTGATATGGTTCAATTATGATTATGTGTGACAGATGCAAAGATATCCATGTGGCACAGGCCAATGGGTCTCACAAGGAACCATGTAAGTGTTCATGTCACGCATTTGCAGATACCATCAATCTAACTACTACAGTTTCTACCTGTACCAGTGATGGGTGCTCAATTATAAACCTTAATTAGTCGGAACAACTTAATATATAAATATGGCAGCCAAGAAGACTAAGGATAAGGCTATTCCTAGAATGGCCACAGACAAGTACAGTGCCAATAGGACTATAAATAAGAATAACTCCTGGAAGAAACTACAAGGGGAGCAATCAGAATTTCAAGGTATTCAGGTTTTTGCAGCAGTTGACCCATACAAATCAACTGAGAGAAAGGCATTTAGAAGTGCTATGAATAATCCTTATGTTTATCGTGCAAGCAGAATACATTCAACCTTCTGTGCAGGCCAAGGCTATACAACAGAGATAGTACCAAGAGGAGAGGAAGAAGTACCAGACGAACAACTGGACAACTGGCAAAAATCAACCAGTATATACGTGCCATATTGGAATAAGGAAATGACACCAGAGCAAATTTTAGATAAGATAGACAAGATGGCCATTGATATGGATTTATCATCTAATGTCTTTAACGCATACTTTACAAGTTTAGAGCAAGGCCGATGTGTATTGGCCCTAACACCATTGGAGACAGACGAGGAAGGCAAGTTTGCCATGCCCGAACAAATCAGACTAATCAGACCAGAGTTTACAGAAAGACCAGTTATTAATGAGAATACATCAGAGTTAGAAGGAGTTAGAATTATCGGTGTACGTTCACCAACAAGAGATAATGTATTACCAAAGAACAGAATGATATACATCATGCATGGATTCAACAATGAGTTATTCTCAGACTATTACGGTGATTCAAAGGTAGCAAGAATTGCAGACGAAGCAAACACATTAAACATTATACTTAACCAAGATTACGAAAGGGCAGCAGAGAGTGCATGGTATAAACCACCAATATTCTCTGTACCAATACCACCACAAGAATTTGGAAACGAGGATGGAATACTTAATGAGTTCTTACTTAAAGCAAACGATTCCAAAGGACAAAGCATAGCAGTTACAGGCCCAAGTGGCCCAGATGACCCAGGTGTTACAGTATTAAATACACCACCTAACTCAGACATTGGTGGCTTAGAAGTTATTAGAACAGGTTTAATTAAAGCAATTATTACAGCATACGGCCTTCCAGGATTCATGTTAGCAGAGGGTGACATTGGTAAACTTGGTGGTAATGCAAATATTGAAGAGATTGACGCATACCTTAATCAAGAGATCAGACCAGAAAGACAAATACTAGAAAGAACATTAGAAAAACAATTCTACGATGTTATCTTAGCTTGTTTGTTTAATACAGACAATGCAAGAGACATTCCAATTAAGATTAAATTTGCATTTAACAAACCAAGACTTGTAACATTAATCACACCAGATATGTTTGGTGTATTGACACAAATGGCCCAAATGGGATTAATCGATGAGTCAGGTATCAGAGACATACTCGGACTAGAGGACTTGGATAAGGAAACAATGAGTAAGGGTGAAGCAGGACAAGGAGACCCTGGTAGAAATAAATGGTATCAGAACTTTAAACAACCTATATCTATTAATCTATGGCCTGATGAAATGGCTAGAATGAACGACACATGGAAAGCACCAGATCAATGGCCAGCAGGAACACCAGCAGAAATTACAGACAGATGGAAATCACCAGCAGAATTACAATGGTCACAGGCAGGCAAGACATTACAATCAGCTAAGAATAAAAGTGCATTATAATGGTGACAGAAGGAGAACTATCCCTTATTATGACTCGAATATTTAACAAATTAGATTCATTTGAAGAAAAAATAGATAATATATGTGACAGACTTACTAAACTAGAAATGTCTGTACATGACCACTTTGATGACATAGAAAAAGAGGAAAGCAAAAAGGTAGAGAAATCGGCCAATAAAGAAAGAAAATATTATGTTATAATTGCAGCCATGGGTATTATCTTTGCTGCATACGAAATATTAAAAAATATATAAAAAAAAGAACCTAGCACTCTGTATCAGATGAAGTGCTAGGCAAGATGTTGTATTGACGATTTACATCGTATTTTCTCTCGCGAGCTGTAATATTGGCGTTCATAGTAATACTACGCTAACCCTATATTTAAACTATAGCAAAAAAATTAAAGAAGTGTGATAATAAAGTCTAATTCTTTCTCAAAATTCTTATCTTTATTATCACTTGTTGTGAGTAACTCTTTGGTAAAATCATCCTTGGATGTGTCATACTGCTTCTCTAAATACTTGCAGGCCACACCTAGCCATTTTACATTATCTTCTAACAAAACGAGCATAGGGTATTATACGCAATAACACCATATTAATCTTAATTTAGGTCTCACCCCATTATTTGTAGGAATGTCTCACATGACAGTGTATTAATTACCATGTGAGAAAATTGTAGAATCGTTTAAATGAGCTGTGCTCACCCAACGCGTGCCATGAAATGTCCTGTTGTGACCTCTGACTCTCATTAAGTATGATTAGGTAGTAAACTATAAATGTGTTATAGTGGTGATATTACTTATGGTCGACATTCCAACTCTGCTAGTCGCAGGTGCATTAATAGGTGCAGGATTAAACGTCATCAGAGGTGTATCACAATCTTCTGAGAAATTTAATCTAAAGAAAGCATCAGGTGCAGCAATCGCTGCAACTATCGCAGCACTAGCTACAGTTTCAATCTTCGATGTGTCAGTGTTAGGTGGCCCAGTACAGACCCTAGTTTTAGGTTTATTGGCTGGCTTTGGTGCTGATTATTCACTTAGTAGATTGAATAAATAGGCACTGGTTGAAGCCTTTAAATAACTCAACTACCTTTTTTCTATTATGGATAATAAATGTGTCATATATTCTAATTTAGACAGAATAGCATTTCAAGAAGACACACAAACAGAATGGAGACATAAATGGGAATTAGATGTTATGTATTATGATATTATATCACCATGCAGAACAATGGAAATGAAGAAAGTAAAAAAGGCCCTAAACTTGGCCATGACCACATGGGATTTAGAAATACCAGTAAAATTCAAATCCAACTGGAATAACTACCGTAACCCTACATCTAATATTACTATTGACTTTAAGACAAGCGATGAAGATCATTACTTTAAGGACAGACCATCAGTTCTTGCATACGCTTATTTCCCAGGACAGGGAGACGTATCAGGCAAGGTAGTATTTAATAATGACTATATATGGTCTACCAATGGCAAACCAATATCAGGCAAAAAGGCCAAAGAAGAAGGTTGGGTAGAGAACGCATACGATGATAACCAATTAAGAACTTATAATATAATCCATGTACTTATACATGAGTTGGGCCATACATTAGGGTTGAGACATGATGCACATGATAACACAGATGATGTTATGGATCCTTATTATTCTGGTAAACTAGAACTATCTAATTATGACCTTATGAGAATCAGGGCCAAATACGGTATAAGGATATGGGCCAACTGGGCTAGGTATGCACAGGTAAAGAGAATAGTAGCAAGGATAAAGAGAAGTTTTATTTGAAATTATTAATACTTGCATGTGTAATTATATTCCTAGTTATATTATTATGGCCTATAGACAATGACAGTATAAGCAAAGTAGACCCTATACGAGTAATAGCAGGTACAAGCATAGAACAACCAAGAACAGACTGGGGATATACTACTCAATATTGCTCAGTAAACATGTGTAATATCTAACGCTTAAATACGATTAAGGGATATAATTGGTATTGACATTTAAATGTGATGCTCACGACTTCCAATGCGAAGAAATAGGAGAATGGGATGAACATAACGAAGAATACCCACACACCACTGTAGGTATTGCACCATGTTCATTATGTGGTATTTCAACAGAATTTGAATTTACAGGTAAAAAGAAAGCAGGTACAATACCATGCTTATGTGAAGAGTGTAAAGGTAATTTAAAATGATAGAACAATTAGATTCAAATTCAACTTTAAATAGTAATTTGACCAAAATTAAAGGTATGGAAGACAGCATGAATATTCGTGGTTATGTTACAATTATTAAAAATGCAGGTAAATCTAATGAAGAAATTATTTGTATGAATAAACCAAACTTACTTACCAACTCAGGCCGAGATTGGATGCATGCCCAAGTTTATACCAATACCTCAGCAGGTACAAGAGGTGCAGGTTATATCGGTTTAACTACTAATACTGACTCACCAGCAGCAACAGATACAACATTAACAGGTGAAATTACCACTAATGGTCTAGCAAGAGCAGACGCTTCTACTAAAACTCATTCCAGTGGAACTAACTCTACTACAATTCAACATACTTTTACAGCTTCAGGAACTCACACAGCAGTACAAAAAGCAGCCTTATTTAACGCAGCAAGTTCTGGTTATATGGCCCACGTTAATACATTTACACCAGTTACATTACAATCATCAGATACCTTACAAGTCACATGGACTGTAACTTTAGGTTAGAATAGTTATATATTAATAAAACATATTTTAATACATGGCAAGACAAGGCTGGGGTAGACATTCTACAGTAGCAACAGGTTCAGATTCAGGAGACCAAGTTTCCGTTAATGCTTGGAACGCAGATATTAATAAGGCTGGAATGTTAGGTTTTACAGGAGAAACCATCGCTTCAGCAACATCCATCACACCAACAAATTCTACTATCATTTTATCAGGGTCTACAAACGTTTCTACAATCGCACAAGGCAACTCAGCCGAATATGATTTGCTCTATGTTTTTACAAGTGGCTCAGTTACATTAGTCAATACTCCTTCTCCATCATCAGCAGGAGATATTAAACTATTAGCAAATGCAAACAAAGATCTGTCATCAACAGTGCCAACTATATTAATCAGAAAAGGCACAGCATGGTACGAGTATGGTGGTGGTATTACAAACTCACTTAGCGATATTGGGGATGTAACAATCACAAGTCCTTCAGAACATCAAACATTATTATATAACGGTTCAAACTGGTATAACAATTCGCCAGACAAATTAATCTATATATGTAAAAATGCAACTGGTTCAACTATTGCAGCAGGTAAAATTGTTTATGTAAGTGGATTCAATACAGCAAGTTCTACAATCGAAATATCACTTGCAGATAACTCAAGTGCTTCAACAATGCCAGCTTTTGGTTTTACAATGGAGTCAATAGCAGCAGGAGCAACAGGAAAGGTCTTACAACAAGGCCAACTAGAAAACCTTAACACAGATACTATAGCAGAAGGAACAATTCTATATGTTGGAACTTCAGGAAACTGGTCAACTACAAAACCAACAGGTACGGCATTAATTCAAAATATCGGTAAGGTATTAAGAGATGATGCTTCATCAGGAATCATACACGTTGGTGGAAGTGGCCGTTCAAATGATATACCAAACTTAGCAAACGGAAAAGCTTGGATAGGTAACGCATCAGGTGTGCCAACTGAAACTACATTAGCAACATCAGCAACAACAGATACAACTAATGCAGCAAATATAGCAGACGGTACAGTCTCAAACACAGAGTTCCAATACATTAATTCATTAACATCAAACGCACAAACTCAATTAGATGCAAAACAGGCCACATTAACATTCGGTATCGCAAATACTAACGCAGTAAAGATTGACTCAGCAGATGCAGCAAGTGGAGAATATGCCAAACTTACAGCATCAGGTATCGAATCAAAATCATTTGCTGAAGTAAAGACCGACTTATCATTAAACAACGTAGAAAATACTGCAATATCCACATTTGCAGGAAGTACAAACATTACAACATTGGGAACTGTAGCAACTGGTACATGGAATTCTACAGCAATAAGTGAAGTATATGGTGGTACAAATCAGACCACATACGCAACAGGAGATATTTTGTATGCAAGTGGATCAAATACATTGGCCAAACTTACAGCAGGAACAGATGGTTATGTATTAACATTGGCCAGTGGTGTGCCAACATGGGCAGCAGGTGGTGGTGGAGCAACAATAGTTCACACATACACAAACACTACAAACACATCATACACAGGAACAGCAAGTTCATTTGGAACAGTTGGTGTAGGTGACAGAGATATTTACATTAAAAAGATTGATGCCAATAACGAAGGTGTCTTTACTAAAATTTGGAAGAACGGATCTGCTGTAGAGGTTCAGATTGCATAGGTGGAATGATTGACCAATGGCAATAACATATCACGCAGGTAGAAGAATTCAAGGATTATCAAGTGATATATTAAACACACCAACTTATAGTGATGATTTTTCATCAGATAATAAAACAGGTTCAGCTAATTCATCAGGTGTATTTACGGTAGATATAGGAGATGAAAGAATAGAAGGAACAATAAATAGATCTGTAACAAATCGAAACCTAACATGGGATTTGCAAACGATTATGAGCGAATCTATTGATTCAACAGCATTTGTATTAACTTTTAAATTACAAATACTAACAAACTCAAACTCAACTAACACAAGTGGTGGAACTTTTATTGCATTAACAAGTGTTGATCAAAATTCTAGTAGTCAATCAGGACAAGATTCAGTATCTATTCAAATTGAAAATCAAGGAAGTGGTGGTAGAATATCAGGTCATGCTGTCAATAGTGGAACATTAGCTTCAAATGCAGATTGGGGAGCTCAAGGTGTTATTGCACAATTAAAAACATTTTATGTAAAATTTGCAAAAGATGACGATACAACTACAATTACAATAGCCTATGATGAAGGTTTTACTGATCTTTATCATACCGTAACAAATACAACATCAGGTATAACAGGATTAAGATATTTCAAAATACAAAACTATACTGTGGCAGTATCAACTTATGACGGTGTAACAACATTTGCAGTTGATGATTTAAAAGTATATAACGGTGTATCATCACTAACAAACAAACCAACTAATGTTCAAGTAGGAAGCAGATTCGAGGAAACAGATACTAGGAAGATGTATAGTTTTACTGACACACCAACATACGAAACTGATTTTTCAAGCAGTACAGGTTGGACATTCAAAGATTCTGCTAAGGCAAGTATATCAGGTGGTTCATTGTCATTTGACTTTGAAGATAATTCTGGAAATGATGATTCATGTTATTATGATTTAGGTTCTACAATGTCAGATACAAAATGGCTTTTACGATTCAAAATTAATTGGACAACATTTGACGATAACTCTAGATGTTGGTTTGGTCTAGCAAGTAACACAACTGCCCAAAGTGTGGCAAAAGACTTTATCGGACTATTGACTCACAAGTATTCAGGAACTGCAAATTGGGAATCTATGGATAAAAGTAATGCTTCTTTAGATTTTGCAGGAGAAAATTCAAGCAGTACAACAATATCGACAAGTACAGATTATTGGGTTCAAATTAGAAGATTGACAGATACAACATACGACATTAAAGTTTATGATGATTCTGATTATACTTCATCTTCATTAGTTGATACAGTATTGGGAACAATGAGTGCAAGTTCAATTAGTGGATTACAATACATTATGTTTTACAACAGAAATGATCATGAAACAACATACAATCAAGTTGGAACAATAGATGATCTATCATTTTACAACGGGGTAACAACTGTTAGTGGTTTTACAGAATGGAAGGAGCTTGGAGCATGACCATAGAATACAAAGACAGTAAAAGAATTGTTGCATTGTCAACTGAATCATTATTAACTTCAAGTGATTATACATCAAGTAATTTCACAACAGTAGGAAGTACCGTAGCAATTACAAGTAATTCAGTTGTGTTTACAAACACACCAACAAATTCAGATAACGGACAGTACAAACAGATAACAGCATTGGCAGAAAGTGATGTTTGGTCACTTGATTGTATAGTAAATAATTCAAGTGGTAATACTTATGACAATATTTTTCTTGGTTTATCATCTGGAAGTTCTGCTTGGCAAACATCAGGACAAAATGAAATAAAATTACAAACACAAGGAACAGGGTATATGAGATTTGCACTCACAACTAGAATTTCAGGTTCTAATTCACAAACTGCTTCATCAAATAATAGTTATTCTTATGGTACAGATTATTATTGTACACTCTCATCAGATGGTACAGATATAACATTCAAAGTGTGGACAAATTCAGGAAGAACAGGAACAGCATCAGTTACGTTGACAAGACCTGTTAGTGGACTCGGAACAATGAATTACATACAGCATAGGTCAAGAAATTCAGGGGATTCTAATACATGGTCAGGAACAGTATCAGAAGTAGCATTAAGTAGAACACCTGCAAAACCAACTAACATACAAGACAATTCCTTGTTAGTAGAAAAAGATACTGCAAGAAGATATTGGTTTGATGCTGATACAGAAACAGAAACAGAATCAACTGGAACTTATACATGGACAGGAGATATAGGAACGTATGACAATAATCGTCAAGGATTTTATGTTGCAAACACATCAAGTGTGGTTTATGGCAAAACAATTAATTCCGTATCATTTTGGTTACATAAAACAGGAAGCCCGACAGGTACAGCAACAGTAGGTGTATGGTCTAATTCAGGTAGTGGTTCAACTTATACTTTAGCACATACTTTTGGAACTTTAGATGTATCAACATTAACAGGTTCGTTTGTAAAATATACTTTTGATACAGGTTCACACACTTTGGCAGTTGGAGATACAGTAGGCATATATTCGCCAACTACAAATGTATCCAATACTGTTGAAATGCAAGGAGCTGTATCAGATCAATATGATGGTGTTAATACAATTAGAGGTAGAAATACTGCTAGTGGTTGGTCGCCAGTTACAACACATGATATTAGATTTGCAATAACAGAAATAACACCCACTTGGACTATGCAACCAACAAAACAATTCGATTTCTCAAGCAGTACAGGGTGGACAACAGTTGGAAGCAATATTTCAATTACAGGTGGAGCAATAACAGCAAATGCTATGGTAACTCAAGGTTCTGCAAATAGAATTTATTATGATTTAGGTTCAGCATTATCTGATAAATTTGTAATTGATTTTGATCATTATGCTGATACAGCATCAGCAGGTGGATTTTGGCAAATGTTTGCACTTACCGACACAACTGCAATTCCAAAAACTGATGATGGAATTTATCCGTTAATTGATATGGGATCATGGACTACTTACTTGAGATATAGTAATGAAGGTAGTGAAACAAATGTAGGAACACTTGGAAGTTTAACAACAGGTCAATGGCAATATGTTAGATTTGTAAGAGATGGCACAACAGGAACACTTACGGTTTATTCTGATTCTGCTAGAACTACTCAAGTGTTAAATGTTTCAGGAACGATACCTGCAACTGTAACAGGATTAAGATATTTTCAATCAGGATCTCTACCAAGTGCTAATACAGGAACTACAACTTACAAAATAGACAATCTAAAAATTTATGATGGAGTGACTTCAATAAATTGAGCCAAGAATACTATGACCATCTAAACGCAGGGGAAAAATCTTTATCTAATATGGGGGTAAATGTATAGACATGGCAATAGAATACCTTGCAGGAAATAGACTTAGAGGAACAAATGCTGAAAGATTAGCACTTGCTGTTACAAAGTCAGTAACAGATAGTGGTGTTAGTACATCAGGACTAAAGGCATATTATAATTTTGATTCTATTGATTCGTCAACTACATTAACTAACCAAGCAACAACAGGAGATGGATTAGGTTCTAGTGCTGATGGAACAGTTACAAATGCCACATTAGATACTACAAATGAAAAACTTGGAACAGGCTGTTATAATTTTGACGGAAGTGGGGATAAGGTTGTTTTAGGATCAGCAACTACATCATTGGATTTCTTAACAACAGGCAGTAATGATTGGTCAGTATCATTTTGGATGAAACTTAATACCACAGAGCCTGATGGAAACAATGCTATACTTTGTCAAGGTCAGGGATCACACGCAGGATTGGATATATTGTTTGATGATAGAACTGGAGAAGGCAAAGATCATGTTTTAGGTGTAAGATTAGAAGGAAATAGTGGCAATACTGCTATGGTATTATATACATCTGCACAATTCATTCCAAAAGATACTGATTGGCACCATTATGTTATAACAGGTGATATATCGGCAAGAACTACCACAGCATATAGAGATGGTGGTAATGCAGAGTCAAACAGTTCAGGAGCTAGTGGAAGTTTCCCAACTAGTTTAGCTAATAAATTTCAATTCGGTGTCCACCCATCAGGGGGATTTGCTGATTTAAATGGGAAACTAGACGATTGCTCTCTTTGGAGTCGACTACTTACATCATCTGAAGTTTCATCATTATATTTAGCACCACCAGATCTAGTAGATGGTTCAATTTTCTACGAAACTGACAATAACAAAGAGTACGTTCTATACAATAATACTTGGACAGAGGTATGAGCCTAAATGAGTGTAACTCAGACTAGGTTATTTGACCCAGTAGTCTTTGACGATAACGTATTTGATACAAGGACAAATTACTTAGTAACATTAGAAGA
>Ga0222719_10003582_pt1 | contig 13766 bp, 3 predicted proteins | sample C33_34DmetaG_FD_165039 | JGI IMG/M metagenome (GOLD analysis project Ga0222719, IMG submission 165039) | Estuarine water microbial communities from San Francisco Bay, California, United States - C33_34D | ecosystem: Environmental > Aquatic > Marine > Unclassified | place: USA: California...
AGGAGTTGCTTGCGAGAATAAAGTGCGCCGGGAGCCTGAGAAGTTATCCTAGTGAAACTGGTAAGTGTCGTAGGTGTTCCAGAATTATTAAATGCTCCAGAGAGATAGTGGAAATAATTGTTTTGCAATTCTCCAGCTTTACCAAGATTTGTGAAACTTGGTGACTTTTTGGGAGTATAGACTGGTCCAGTTCCGGAGCCACTAACAATATCAGTTCTTGTTAGGAAATCTTCTTGAGCGTCAAGAATCCATGAAGATTGGTTAACGTCTCTGTCGAATGAGTTGTTGAATGTGCCTCCAAGAGTTACACGCGCTGCTTGACTATCTCTCCAGAAGCCATTATCAAATCCAAGTCTCTCGCGTGAACCGCTTGAGAACTCGTTTCTTGTGGACGGGAATAGGGTCTCAGAGTAATGGATCCAGTTTAGGCTAGAACCTTGCTGTTGAGAAACTTCTAACAACTGGTCGAATGGGGTGAGTGTTGGGTCTTCTTTCTCGAACACAAGGTCGTTCAATTCGCGCTCGTTGAAGTAGATCTTCTCGTTGTTGTGTGTTGTCTTGAGGGAAACGTTTTGCCCGTCAACATCCATATTGACCACAACTGGACGACCACGGAGAGATACAGGGGGAAGTCGGAACTCTTTGATTGTAGCTCCCTTGACTGCTGTGAGTAGGTTTTCTTTGTGTTCTCGGTCCAAGATCGGGTGATCTTTCTGGTGGAGGGCACGCCAGTTCCAGCCATAGGTATCACCACGATGGATAAGCAGAGCGTTTAGTCTCTCGCCTTCTGCGGGAGTCTGTAAAGCGCCACTGATTGTTGGTTCGCCAAGAGTGTTTATGGCAGAACCAGTCTTATCGAGAACAAGCAAGTCCAATCTTGTTGTGTTCTGGTAGATTCCAGATGTAGCAGCAGATGCTGACACATAATCAAAGAATGGGTAGTAGTTGCCTGTAATCTCGTAGTAAGGAGCAAGCGGCGAGTTTACCTGCATGAAGCCAGAGTAGCGTGGCTCGCAAGCACCTGTGTGAGTGACTGAAGCGCCAATCCAAGAGTATTGACGATCAGAGCGTGGGATCTGGTGGTGTAGGTTTAGGTTGTCATATTTTTGATCGCAGACATAAGAGGCGACTTCGACTGGTGTTGTAGAAGAATCGCCTGCGACTGGTGATGGCGAATAGGTGCCACCGTCGTCTAGAGCCAATTGGATAGTTTGTCCACTGTTTGCTATCGAGAACAAATCATAGTCGTTGCCAGAATAATCATAGAAAGCATTTGTGCTTGAATTAAATGTTCCGGGGTTTGTTGTGTCAATCGCATCGGGATTGCGCTCGAAGGTCCACCAAGCGTGAAGACTGCTTGAGTTATTTGTGTAGACACTAGAAGCAGTTATGTTGTAAGGGTTTCCGCCATTGTAAAGTGACTGGATCTCTGCGTCTGTTAATTGAGTTGTCCAGATTGACACCTGATCTATGGCACCAGTAAGTTGATTAGAGTCTGTCGGATTGGCAGAATCATTACCGATCACGTAGTATCTTGTGCCATTGACGTTTCCAAAACTTCTGAAATTGTAACTAGCATCTGGAGTAGTCCAGAAATCGCTAGTGTATCTATTATTTTCTATGGTTGTCTGTTTTACACCATCAACGTAGAAGTTTGTAGTTGAAGCCGTCAACGAGGTATTAAAACTAACCGCTATGTGGTGAAAGTTTCCATCGCTTACATCAGTGTTGTTTGCTGACCATTGGTTTGTTTGCTCTCCACCGCTATCCACTTTAACATCAAGATGCAGATACCCACCAGAACTGCCTCTGTAGATTTTTATAAAAGGATTGGAGCCTTGAGTTCTTCCAACAGTAAACAAATTCATGTCGGCGGTTTTAGTGTTATCGATTCTTACCCAGCCTGAGAAGGTTGAACCACTTGCTCTAGAACTAGTAAGATAATTTAAGACCTGTGCTTCTTTTCTGGCTACCGCAGATTGCCCCGTGACCCAATTTAAAAAGTAAAGGGCTTCTGAGTTTGTTAAGTTCAAATCACTTGGAACCTGAACTGTTGAGATAACCTCTCTCGCTTTAAGAATGTTGTTTCTATGAACCTTGTGGAATGATGGACTCTCGGAGAAAGCATCGTCAGCATTGCCGGGACCAGAGGCTGTAATCACAGAGTTTCTTGGGACGTTTGCATAGTCAACATCAGCCACAAGCGTAGAATCACGGAAGAACCTAGTAGCATGACGTGCAGCCAAGTTAGTAAAACCAAAGTCTTTGCCAGTGTGATCGAAACTTCTAATTCCTGTTGTCTGAGAAACAATCGAAGAAGTCACACCTTGGAAGGGACGACGTGAAGTAAGGTTTCTGTTGTTAATTGTGTTGTAGACTGAGAAGTCACCAGAACGGAAGTCCTTGAAGGCAGGAGTCATAGACTCGAAAGAGCCGGGAGATGAGAAGCGGTTGACGATAACAGTCTTGTTCTTATAGTCTCCGGAGCCCGTTAGGTAGCCAGCGTTGTAGTCGTCAACGAATGTGAAGTGTCCGCCGCGACCTCTTTCGATGTCAAGAATTGTCTTGACAACATCAGCACCTTCTGCCACAGTCGGTAGTGTCGGCTGCTCGTCAATGAATGCTCTCGGGTTAGAGTAGCCGCCGACAGTGTGAACAACATCGTAGTTATGGTTGTAGTTGCCAAGAATGGTTGAGCCAGTTCTGTGCTGAATGTTGCGAATGTTAACGGGTCGCTTGGCGGTTTCGTCACGGAAGTAAGTTGCCTTCTGCGCGCCAGTGAGAGGATAAGGTGATTCACCCTCTTCGTTAGCCTCGGGGTAAGGGTAGTCTGCGCCGACCATGCCAATAGCACCGTCAGTGTTGGGGCACTTGCCTAGTGCAATCTTCCAAGCCTCGGGGCGGTTTAGATAGTTGTCTCCGCCAGTGTTGAGCTTGATGTGACGAGATTGATGACCACCAACAGCATAATTAGTGAACGGACCCTGCATTGGGCGTTCCATGTCGGGGCCATAAACATCGTTGTGGAGGTTGGTAATCTCAATACTTGCAGTTGCTCTCGCGATAACATGCGCGTTGTAGCCAGAACGAACAGAAGAAGAGACGATGTTGAATGGGAATGCCTTTGAGGACTTGACGTTCTTATAGCCGATTCCGTCTTCCCAGTCGCGCCCGTGCTGAACAAGAATGTTTCTCTTGACCTTGGCTGCTGGGTTCTCGGGAGGATCGCTTGTGTCTTGAAGTGCAACGAGATCGTCTGTAAAACCGAGAAGAACGTTCTTTGGAATAAAGATATTGCCATCTTGGTTTATTGGACCTGCGGGGTGTAGAGCGGTATAGGTGTAATGAATATCCTTATCGTCTGTAAAGTTGACGCCGCCTTTGATCTCTCTTATTCTCTTTGACTCGAACACCTGACCCTTAGATAGAGTACGGTATTTGAAATTTGAACGTGAGTATTTGACACCAGTGTTTGTAAAGCTTCTGCCAACACCGCCATTAGTCTGGTTTGTAGTGACGTTGCGAATCTGAGTTCTATCGGAATCTACAGCAACGTCACCAGAAGAAATTGTACCAGCACGCTCAGCACGTTCCTTCCACCAGTTTGAGTTGTCGCGTTCTAATCCGCTTACGGGGGCGTGGTTTCTACCCCAGTTGTAGCGCAACTCTTCTGCGCCGAAAGCAACACCCTCGGTTGAAGAAGTGAAAGCCATCATCGGGATTCTGTGCTGGAACTTAGCACGCTCCAAGACGTGTGATTCTACTGTGTTTAGAATATCTGGTGTGTATTCAGCAGACGCTGGAATAAGCTGCCCAATGATCTGAGATACAGCATCATCGAACCACTTGTAGTAATCTACGAAACGTTCCACTTCTGCGACGTTTGTGACTCTGCGGAAGAAGGCTTCTCTTAGCTTGTTGAGTCCCTTGTACTCCATCCTGTACATATGAACAGGGTGTCCGATTAAGTTATGGAAATCATTCACGCCTGCGAAGAAGTTTAGCATCTCCTCGGAGATTGCGTTGTACATACTCTTTTCAAGAACGTGGTGGTAGTTGGGGATTGTATCAACAGAATCAAAAAGTTTATCGTCATCTGTTCTGATCTGAACAAGATTATCCCCGATTACCAACTCTGGGTTGATAAACTGGTGTGTGTTGACCTCTTGTTTGAGAACAGCATCGGTTGCGTTAGCCTCGAAACCAAATCCAACGCCGGGGTATAGGTAGCCAGAGATGGCTCCTAGTTCTCCGTATTCTCCGCTTCTAGCCTCGGCAGATCCAGAACTGATATCTGTGACCGAGAAGCCGCCTGTTCCATCAGCACCAGTTACATTGCCGAACTCGTAGTTGAGAGCGAGCGTGTGGCGGTTTAGGGTCTTGCTGTTGTCGGCATCAAGCGGAGATAGGTGCCTGCTAGCATCGGCAACACCATAGTTCTCAAAGTCAAGAGCGTGCTGTTTTAGAGAAATTTCATCAAGGTATTTCGTCCAGTATCTTGTAGCAGTTACAAGAACATCTGATTTGTATTGTAACGCACCTGTGACGTTTGTTCTATGAGCACCAGCGAAGATTCTCTTTGGAGACTTGAGAAGATCTTCTGCGCTTGTTGCTGAACCGGTTACCTTGAAGCTGTTTCTGATCTCACCAAGTCGCTGGTTGTATCCTGAGAATTCTAGGGTGTAGCCAGCGGTTGTTGCACCTTCAACAGAGCCTGTTAATCCAAGACTATCCGGCTTGATACGAACTGAAAGATTCCAATCTTCGTCATCATAGACACCGTGGAAGAGGCTACTTGATATTTCGCTTGTGAGCAGAGAAGAAGAAAGAACAAATTTTACATTCTTTGAGTAATTCTCGTCTCTCTCGGCATAAACGTAGAAGCTTGGGTCGTATACTTCTGTATTTGCCGTATCGGCACTAGCAGAATGAAGACCGAATAGTGATACTCTTGTGAAGTTGCGCTCGAAAGTATCAATAAGCTTGATGAACTTGGGGAATATAACGTCAACTTCGTGGGTCAAACCGTAGCGAAGTTCGTGAGAGTCCAATCCAGAGCCAGAAATGTAGCCCAATTGTGTTGAATCAGTAGAGCCAGAAGAGTAAACAACCGCACCAAGGTGGTCTTTGTTGTTGAAATTAACAGAAGACTTCTTCAAAGTTGTCTGTTTTAGGTTATTTTCAAGTTCATATGTGAAGTTATTGGCGTAAGTGTTGAATCTTACTAGCTTATCATCGATGTTGAAAGCGCGAAGAACGTTTCTAACAGCCTTTTCGGTGCCCTTTGACTTGAAAAGGTACGTTAAGTTATTGTAAAGATTGAGATAAATAAGGTTTTTGACTTCTTCTATGTCATTCTCGAAGGCTTCGGACTCGTTTCTGTTAAGGAATTTCTCCATAACAGTCGCATCTACGAAGATTTCTGGCGTTTCTAGACCCAAAGAAGCGGGCATATGCTTCGCAAATGGGATTGGCTTGTAGGAGGAACTGGTGTAAATTGGTGATTTGAAGGTGGAAACAGCCTCGATTTGGAGGTATAATTTGTCGAAATATGTACCAATTATATGACTTAGGTACTTGAAATTGGTGTTTCCGAGGTCTTCGTGCTCTTCCATAATCCAGCTAGGCATAAAGGTAGCGAAAGCAGCGTTATTGCGGAGGTCGTGATCAGTGCCCTTGTTTACAAGATCGGTTTTGAGACTGGACACACTTGGGTGGTTAGCATAAATGATAGGATCAAGGTACTCGCTTGTGGCAGCGCTTGCGGATACAATCGCAGAGCCAGTGTTACGAGTGCTTGTGGTGTAGCCGGTGAATGTTCCGTTTGAGACACGACCAGAGTAGTCCAAAACTACGCTGTCTTGGGCTGTAACGCCTGTTATGCCTTCGTTAAATTTGTAGTAGACACCAAGTGTAGTGTTGGAAATGTCGGTGTTAGAACCGCCCCTGACCTGCCCAAACCAGTTTCTACCGATCTCTTGTGCTGTTCTCTCGACCTTCCAGAAGCGGAACTCGTCCATAGAACCTGAGAAGTAAAGATGCCCTTCATCATGAGAGCCAGAGCCAATGTAAGCAAGGGTTTTTGGCTGAGTGAGAGTATCTACACCCGCAGAACCAAGATTCGTTGTCTGGTCGAGAACACCGTTGAAGTAGAATTTGGTTGTAATTCCAGCGCTAGCGCTCTTGAACGAAACAGCATAGTGATTCCAGCTTTCTATAGATGAAGTGTCTGGGGTAGAGCCAATCTGTTCATCGCCAAAAACAGGAGAACCAGAGGCACTGAGAGTGGTGAAGAATGGAGACCCAGTAGTACCAGAGAGATAAAGAGTAAACTCATCACCGCCAGCAGAGTTAGTTAGGTGAAATAGGGCACGCTTAGTGTTGCTGGCAAGGGTGTCATTCTTGAGCCAAAATTCAATAGTGACACCCTTTTGGAAATCACACTTTAGGTTCGACTCTCTGGTTCCCTGACCGTAATCAGATGGCAAACCTTCTGTTGTGTAGAGATTTTCGTCGTAGATGTTGGCAGTCTCTCTTTGAGAGGATTCTGGATCCTTAAACAGCCCCTTCGTAGAAGTCGAACTGATTGTGTGTGGACCACCCTTGAGAGAAATGTAAGAGTCTGAAAAGTTGACATAGCCGTTGGTCCGAGGATAGAGATTGTTGAAGATAAACTTCTCAATATCCAGAGACTTGTTGTAAAACTCGTTGTATTCTGCGTCAGAGCCGTCGTATGGATAGAAATCGATGATACGATCGATAGCAGACTGGTAGTAAAGTTCGGCAGAACCGAAGCGAGCAAAAGATAAAGGATCGTTATAATCTATCTGTGGCTCGAAAGCATTCTGCTTCTCAGAGATAGCAGCTACGTTTCTTGACGACTCTGCGTCAGTAAAAGCATCTTTCTGGTTTGTGTCTGAAACGTAGTTTGTTGAACGCTCGAATAAATCTCTAGTACTCATAATCTTCTACTCTGAATAGGAATTTCTGGTCTTGTTCGATCCAAGTTTGGCGCTGTGAATCGTAGAACGCAAGCTTGATACCATACTCGTAGCCGGGCTCAAGCAGGGACATGTCAAGATTGAAGTAGTTTCCTGAAACATCGTAGGAGAGTAGTGTTTGTAGGTCCGATCCTGTTCCATGTGGTATAGCATTATATCCATCTAAAACTCTATAAACTCTGTATGATGCGCTAGGAATAATAGTATTGTCTATTTCACTTGACGCTACTGTGTAAATAGTGGGGGACCAGTTTTTGCTTCGCACATAAACGTTGAAGCGTGCTTCCTCTTCGGAGAAATATTTATTTCTTAGATTCTTGATTTTTGTGATGTAGCGGCTGTTTCCAGTAGAATAAGAAGCAGCACCGAAGGTTTGAGGAGAAATTGTTCCCGTGAAGTATTCAGTGCTTCCAGAATACCAGACATCACGTAGGGTTGTGTAGGTTCCTGTGATACAAACTGAACAAGAATATATGCCTGTCGAGACATATCCGCCTGTTGCTGGTGTGTTGATTACTTGTGTCAATGCGGTGCCGCCGAGAGTCTGGTAAAGATCAACGTAGATTTCGCCTGTGCCAATCGCTGGGATGTTGGTCAATTGTCCACGAACGTAGTTGTAAAGATAAAGAGTGTTGAGGTTATCTGCTGCTGGTGCGAGAGAAGAAGACATGTAGAAGTCCCCTCTATCATCTCCTGTTGAGGAGTTCCAGCGTGCCTCGATTACGGGCTTCTTGAAGAAGTATTGTGTGCCTCTCGCAAAGAAACGCTTGGTGTAGTAGGAGGTTGTGGCACTTTCCACAGAAGAAGTCAAACGAATACCAACACCGTAATTTTCCTTGGTACCGTCGATCCACTCTTCAACAAGACTAGTAATGTCGATTTCTAGATCTTCGAGACCTGTTGCGAATGACTGAGTAAAAACTGGTAGAGTGTGATAGTCGCCACCAGCGGTGTCCCAAGCGGCTGTAGAAGATGCTGAAAGCCAGTTGGACTTACCTAAATCCTTGTAGTTTTCGAGGTCTAAACCATCGCCCTCATCCCAAGATTTTGATATGGCTTGTGCTACCATTATAAAGTTTTTTGGAACAGTCTTTGATGTTTCTGCGTTGAATAAACGTAGGTAAAAGTTAACACTACCCTCGGCTGGAATTGTACCTGCTGTTCTATCGGAAGAGATTGTGGAAACATCAAATTTAGTTAAAACTCTTGAGAGTTCAGATGATGTGTCTGATTCACGACCATAAATTGAGAAAACCTCACTTACATCTGCCTGACCCATATTGGAGCCAGTGGCACGAGTGCTTAAGTTTTCTTTGTATGCATTTGAAATTGTATTGTCGGCGTCTGCCTTGTAACGTTTGATTGCCATTATCTCAACTTACCTTTAATGTCTGTTTCTGGGAACTTAATCTCAAAGACTGCGTTTTTGGGGCAGACTATTGTATCTCCATCTGGTGAGGTGTTTTCATCAATCGAGAAGAATACGTTAGAGTAATTAGCAGAGTTCTTGTTTACAATCTGTGCTTTTACTGTGTCGTTGACGCCGGGGACATTGTTCAAGATGTTAAAGATTCTAGAAAGCGAGAATGATTCTCCAATGAACATTGGATTCGAGAACTCCTTAGCCAAAGCATCAACACAATCGTTCAAGACCTTATATTTATCAGTACGTGGCTCTGGCTTGACAACAAAATTGATTCCGAGATTAATGATAAAAGTATCTAGAATATCAACTGTATCGTTAATCATTCTATAATGGTTTAGCCAAGTCTTGATATTCTCTTTGATTGTTGTGTTCGTTTGCTCTAACTTTCCTACTGGACTTTCAGAGATGACGTAAACGTTTAGGTTTCTCTTCTGGGAGTCTGGATCTTTCTGAACAGAGCAACGCTTGATTGAACCAAAATTTGCTGGCATTCTGTACACCAAGTTCTCATAGTCTCTCTGGGTTACTGCTCGGTTCTGTGTTGGGAAAGTATCGTAGATTCTTTGCTTTACCTCTGTCGAGGTCGGATTTGAAACATTTCCAACGATTGGGGTTTCATTTCCTACTTCTAGTGAATTCCTGACGAATGATACCTCAGTTGCGTTTAGAGAAGTAATATCCTCAAACTCAACAATCCTGCTGGTTACGGTCGTGATTCCGCCTGCCGCAACATTTGAGTTTGTTGGGTTGGTTTGTCTGTAAAATACAGTTAGTGTTGTATTTTGCGGCACTATTCCATAGTATTTGTTTGAAATAAGGCGGCTGGGATCAAAGCTGGTATCTGTTACATATGATTTTCCGAAAACCTCTACTGCCAAGCTCTGTGGCTCAGCAATAATATCACTCGAAAGTTCATCACCGCTTCCAAATTGAAGTGTGACGCCATCGTTACCAAATACAGTCACAAACTTTCTGTTTACCAATAATGGTTTCAAAACAGATGGTACGTTATCGTTTTTGTAGTTCTTGTTTGTTAGAGTTTTGAAAACAGTATCTTGCGAAAGGTTCTCGACTTCATAATACTCGTTCCCTTCGGAATCAAAAACACTGATGATTTCTGACACATTCGCATTTGCAAGACGGACAGTCCTGAATCTCTGGAAGGCACCAACGCTTATTGTTTCTGTATTGAACATCCCAGAGACAACTTTACCGTATGACTTGATAGCATAGTAAGTTGGTGAACCAGTATCTGGATCTGTTCTCGCAACCACTATCGGGTTATTTGTGACGCTCATATCAACGTCTTCGGTTAGGACAAAGTTTTGCCCATTAGAACTTGTAAACCTTGTTCCTCTCTTGATAACTGGAATGTATTCCTGATCTGGACCGAGACCGGTTTCAGACGCTGGAACTAGAACATACAAAGCGACCGTTCCATACGTTGACGGACGACCAGAGTTTTTGTAACCCATGATCCTGCCGTGCCTTATGATATTGTCTAGCTGATAGGATGTATCTAAAAATGATTCGTTGACGTTGTAATCGAGATAGAAAGAAAGTTGATCACCGACATAAGCAACTGCATCCAGCATCATTGCGCCGAAAGAGGCTTCACTAAAGTCTTGAAAAGTATCAGGATAAAATCTCTCTGCTATTTGTGTTAAATCTCTTCTGATCGAGCTAAAGTCTCTGCTTGTATAGTCGATAGCAGGAGTCGTTTTTTTGTTTTTATCCATTAAGTGTCACCTCTCCACTAAATAGTGAATTCTAGCAAATCCCTAACAGCGATTTCTGGTATTGAATATTCCAGTCTAATTCCTAGAGAATTATCTTCAATCCCGCCAGTGCCGAATTCTATTTTGTTTATAGCTACAATAGGCAAGTAAGTAGAAACCTGCTCTCTTATCCTTACGTCTATCGCAGCATAGGTGCTCTCCGCAAAGTTCTGAAACAAGAATTGCCTGATTCCAACTCCAAACTCCGGATCCATTACTCTTTCGCCGGGATTGGTAAGAATAAGCATTTTTAAATTTTGCTTTATGAGAGTCTTCAATAACTTGATTGAAGTGTAACCATCACCCGAATCTAAAGTAAGTGGTAGTTTTGGTGCTAATGACGCCATTCATAATACCTCGTCTTCATAACTAGTCCTCATCTTTACTCTCGCACACTTGCCCCTTAGCATTCAGAGGGCTGCTAATCTTCTTGTTCCAGAATGGTATACTTCTTGCGCCGGGAGCAAACTTGAATTTCTCTTTGAGATTCTGAATTGCTACCTGAGCACCTGTGAATTCTGGTTCGTCTTGCTTGCCGAAGTCTCTTGAGTAGTAGTAAGACTTGAACATCTTCTTTAGAATAGCGTTAGACTTGCGAAGTGTTTGCTTGTCCCATTCATCCCAAGTTGTGAATATAGGATTGAAATCGAGACGTTGCCTCTTGGGGAACCAACCATCATTTCCAATCTGTTCACCATCTTCATACTTGCTACCCGGCTTATCGTCCTTGTCCCCAACCTTCTTGCCTCTTGTTATCTGCCCTATGGATTGCAGATAAGAAACATCGTTGTAGATTGCGATTGTAGAAAGTATCTTACGAGCAGAAATACCATACTCAAAGAACAACTGGAATTTTGGATCGTCTATCAATTTGTTGATTAGACAAAGTAGCTCTTTGCTGTTACCCTCAAGTCCTTTGAGGTTTCTCAAGGGTAAATCTAAAACATCAATCTCAGCAGTTGCTATCACCCCGCCAGAAGCGGTCGAGAATTCCAAGCCGTAACGTAGACCAAATTCACCCTGAAGCCCGACGACCCGACGACCGGGGGCGTCCGGATCAAGTGCAATAAAATCTTCTCTTGTTTTTTGACCATCATAAACATACTGAAGGGTGCCGGGATAAACTTCGGATACTAATCTATCTCCACCATCATTTCTTATTTGTTCTATAAGTTCAGTAGAGTATTCTTCTGGTGCTCCAAGGTCTCTTCTAATATATTTTCTGATCTTGAATGGAGCAGTTGAGTTTCCACTTACGCCGTCTATATCTCCGATTGGAACTATCACCTTGTTTGCGAATGGTCTCAAAAGCCTATCGTCGTCGCCGTGCTCTTCACCAACCATAAAGACCAGATCGCCTTCATCATCTTCCATAGCGTGGTAGTATCCAACGTATGGCGTTCCATTTTCTAGAGCAAACTCGTCGCCGTCTGTGTAATCTGATTGACCAGCCGTGATTGGGGAAGCAACTTCTTCTCTCAATTCTTTATCAAGATCTAGTTGAGAACCAAAAGTCAGTTCGCTAAAAATGTAGTAATATATGTTCTCGACGTAATTATCTTTTATGAAGCCTTCGGCTTTCATATTCTTGTAGAGAGCCTCGGAGATAAAGTTCATCTCTTCGATCATATACTCTTTCAAAATAACCTTACAGGCACGCTCTACGACCTGTACAGCTTCTAGATTCTTATCTTCTCTGAACTGGTCTATGTTTTTGAATATTGTGACCTCATCCAGAGCCTTTGCTAATTTGAGATCTTTTTTGCTTGGATAAGAGTATCTGTTTTGTACTCTCGCAATCCTCTCGAATGCTTCTTCAACATCAGCAGGAACATCCACAATTGCACCGCTTTGGATCTTCTCGTAGTAGACTTGTACTGCTTGCTCTAAGAAAGCATACCAGAACTCATTGTCCTTGAAGGGATTAAATAACTCAGCCAAGTCGCCTTGTGAGTCCTTGAAACCATCAGCCATATCTTCTATAACGTAGAGAGCGTACATCGGGTCAAGTACGTTCTTGAAATCAGGCTTGAATACCGAGAACGTGTTGATAGTCTTGAGCAGGTGGATTGAGGCGTATATTCTACATGCTGCGGAGATAACACCTTCTAATCCAGACTTTGCACTCCTAGGCAATACTCTATCGAATGGTCTCTCGACAATACAATCAGGATCGCCAGCGAGGCGTGGATCATCAGGATAATTGTTGTAGCTGTTTGCTATCTTCTGCTCGATATCGCTAAAATCGACTAAATCGGTACGAGAAGGTTTACAAGGACCTAGCTCTGGGAAAAGAACATTCACAAGTCCAAGCATACCTTCTGCTGGAGATGGCTTTACATAAACTTTGGGAGTAGTGTAAGAACCGCCATACTTTTCAGGATCAACATAGAAAACTCTTGTTTTTTCAGGTGTACCAGCTTGTTCATTATTATATTGGTCTCGGCTCAAGCCAAGCACAGCGTCTTCGTTGGTGTAATCAGATTCAGCATAGAGAACAAATTCACCAGCAATAACAACACCATATTCTGCTTTCTCGCTGGTTAATGTATCTGGTTTTGCGCCGTACAAGAATGACTCATTATTGAGATCGTAAATCTTATTACCAAACTCTGTGATAAGGCGAGCAGTTGTTGCCTTTATGTAATTATCTGCTTCCGAGCGACTTGAGCCAAACATACCGATCATAAGATTGGCAGCAGTAGGCTCTTGCTCAAAGTTTATTAAATAATCTGGATTTCCAGATCCTCTGCGAGCCATGTTCAGTAACTCTGACAAGTCTCCATCTAATCCAGAGAATCGATATAAAGTATCTGATATGATCTTGGGATCATCACTAGACTTTGTAGGCTCTTCATTCTCGTTTTCTGTTGGCATCTGAGATAACAGCCCATAGATAGAACGGAAATTTGGTTGATTTATTCTTCTGCTGATAATTGTTCTAGAAGTATCGAGGTCTACGCTCACATCGTATCCGAGAATCATTCCGTCATCCGAGTATGAAGATTCCCCTGTTCCCTCAGCGTTATCTCTGAATCTCAAAGTAATTGAGTTATCTCCACTCTCCTGATATACATCTTGTCCGTTACTCCAGTAATCTGTTGCCCACTCTCCAACATACACGGGGAAAGCGCCACGCTGAAGACGTTCTGGGAGGTAGAAGCTGAGATCAAGAAAATCAGATAAATCTTTAGGTTCATCATTCGTAGTATAAAAGTCAACATAAGCCTTCGGTCCAAGCGGGAAGTTGGCGAGTGTTGTGTGGGTTGTAAATGGTTTACCCATAGTATCGCTGAGAACCATATTCATATAGCCCCAGTTGGCGTCTCCGAATGGTCCAAATCCCGGTCCATTACCAAGCATATCTCTTGAGTAAGCAATCTTTAAATTTTGAAGATCAGACGATAACCCTTGTACTGCTAGATTCTTTACATCCTCGGGTTCTCTGTTGAATAGTCCGTTATCGCAGCCGGGGTCTGATACTAGTGGCGGCAAGTTGTTCATAATAGTGGCAGGAATACCATCTTGAAGAACATCGTTTAGAGTAGCAAAATCTTCTGT
>Ga0222719_10003583_pt1 | contig 13756 bp, 12 predicted proteins | sample C33_34DmetaG_FD_165039 | JGI IMG/M metagenome (GOLD analysis project Ga0222719, IMG submission 165039) | Estuarine water microbial communities from San Francisco Bay, California, United States - C33_34D | ecosystem: Environmental > Aquatic > Marine > Unclassified | place: USA: California...
TAAAACTTGTCTTATTATAAATATACGAATAAAATTTTTTTAAAACAACAAAAAACCCGACTAATTGCCGGGTTCTTAATAAAGTATGTAGGGTAGCGGTTAGTAATTTAAGATACAGTAATCCATCGCTACAGTTAACGATACGTCGACTACTTCACTATTAGACCAATCATAGTCTCCGAAATCTGCTGTAGTTACGAATCCTCCTTTGATGACCCATTCTCCAACGATATCACCAACTGGTCCTAATATGTTTAATGTTAGATCCTTTTTGTAGAAATCTGAGTATCCAGCTCTACCTGTTACTGACTCATAAGATAATCTTGCCCACTCCATCACTGCTTGTGCACCTGAAGGTGTGATTGGATCATATAAAGTCATTGTTATATCAGCCCATTCTCTTTTTCCTCTAATTTTTCTATAAGAGTTGATGTGGTCTAATTTAATCACCTCATCTGTGAATTCTGGTGCTGATACGTTCTTTACTAAGAATGATGGAATACCATCTACGTAAAGGACAAACCTATTCTGAACTTTCGGCTCGAAAGCTCTAAACATTATTTCATTTGGATCTAATACTGCCATGTTATATTACTTTATTATAAATATCTGTGTTTCTAATTATGCTCCGAAAGTCGCTCCTGTTGGTTCTACTACGAAGTCTAATACTATAAATTCTGCTGTCTTAGCTGGCTGAATATAGATCTGACCTACTAATTGGTTTCTATCTATAACATCCGCCGTGTTATTACTGTCATCCATTACTACTCTGTAAGTGTAAAGACCTTGTCTTTGTGTTACTGAATCTAGGTATGGGTTAACTGCTGATAAGAATTTGTTTCTTGTTGTAATCGTATTTTGTTCGAATACTAATGTTGAAGCTTGATCTCCAATAAACTTCTTAAGATCGATTAGTAGTCTTCTTACGTTTACTCTATCTAAAGCACTTGCTTTAGTCTGTAATGTCTTTTGTCCAAAGATTGCAATACCTGTACCTGGGAATGTAGCAATTGGGTTAACTTTGCTTTCGTATAAAGTATCTCTATCGTTTCTAGTTAACTTTCTTTCTGCTTGAATTACTCCTGGTACACCACCTCTAGTTAAACCTGCTGGTGCAAACCATGGTGCTGCTGCTCCATCTGTGAATGCATATACTCCTGGAATAAATGTTGAAGCTGGTGCCCAAACATTTTTACCTGTAGCTGATGCTGTTTGTAACCAAGGCCAGTAAGTTGCTGCATATGAGCTGTTTAATAAGTCCGCCTTACCTGTTACATTAGAAATTGTTGCCCCGTAAGAATATAAATCTATCACTGCTATACAATCTCCTCTTGTTTCAGTTAAAGATATAATGCTATCAATTGGTGTAGTATGTTTATCATAAACTAGACCTGGTGCTGAAATTACATTGAATAAGTAAGCGTCTGTGTTTTCTAAGATTGCAATTGCATCTGTATAACATCCTGTTGTTAGACCTTGTGTTCTAGTATTAATATCACCAAAGTAGTTGTTAGCTATTCCTGTTACTACATTTGCTCCTGTTGCTGATTTAAAAGATCCAGAATGTGCTGTTGGTAGAGAACCTGATGCACTTCCTACTCTAATTAATCCGTCATTACCAGTATAATTAAGTGTCTGTCTTGGGACTGATGCTACTCTAATATAATTAGAATTATTAACATAATCTCCAGTTACAGAAACATATTTTGTTGTTCCGTCTGAACCTTTTGAAGTAGTTTGGTTACCAATAACTTTTGCTATATAGTTATCTGCATTAGGATCTAACGTTAAGTTATTAAATGATTCAAGGACTATTTTGTTTTTGTGATTATCATCACCTCTTCTTACCGAAAGTGTAAATGTTCCTTTAGCATTGCTAATGTTTGAAATTTCCCATCTAACATTATCTGAATTTCCTAGTACTAAAGAGTTATCACTGTTGTAAGCTCCTGAGTTATTCATGATAACACCCTTTCCTAATGTTTCTATAGTGAAAGGTGCTGCTCCTGCATCTGCTGCTGTAATTCCTTCATCTGTTGCTGCAGTAAATGATCCTGTTACAACTCTTGTAATTAAACAAGTATCCCCTCCTTGCTGGAAGTATGATTTTACTGCTAAAGAAGTTAAGAATTCAGATTTTTCTGATCCTGTTTCAAAAGTGTCCCCAAATTTTCTAACGTATTCGCTATATGAGGTAACAGTTGTAGGTACTTCTACTGGTCCTTTTACAGTAGGTCCTATAATTGCTGCTCCTGCTTCTAAAGGTGCTGGGGCGATGAAAGAGATGTCATTTTCTCTTTGAAATACACCTGGTGAGACTATTGTTTCTGCCATTTTCGGTAAAGTTTATAATATTGTCTTATATAAATATATGTAAATAATCGAAACCACTTTATGTATTGTGGTGTTCGTCTACATATATAAATAGAGTGTTGTTTAGTGAAAAGTTAAGTTATAGGAGTAAAAGTCCCTGATTGTATATTAACGGATCCTTTTCCGTATTTTTCTTCTAATCCTTTTGCAATTTGTGTTTCATTAGTTAGGGTTTTTGTATAAAATTCTTCTAACTTTTCCTTCCTAATCTTAAGTTTAATCTTAGATAAACCAATATCAGCTATTTCTTCTTTTATAGCTTTTTTACGAAGTTTAATATCTTCTATTGCTTTTAATTCTTGTTCTGTTAATTTTATTGCACTCATCTTGTATTTCCGTAGTGTATAATACTTAAGTTAAGAATATTTTTTGGATTATCAAACTTTCTCCAAGGATCTATAATTACTGACCCTTCTGGGAAGTTATAATTATGGTGTTTACCCATATGTCCTAGTAGGTATATAGCTTTAATTGGTTCAATCGGATCGTAAATAACTTTAAACCTATCTCCGTAAGCAGATTCACAGTAATGTCCTACAAGTATAGAAGAAGAACCATCTTCATATTCTACATCTGGTTTATATGCTTTCCCTAATATTACTATAGGTAGATCTGATTTAAGTGATTCCATAACCAGTTTAGTTGCTAAATTTTTAGCTTGTAATTCTCTTGCTTTCATTATAGCGTCAAATAAATCATATCCTAAATTTAATTCTTCAGCCATATACCTTAAAGCAATATTGTCTCTTGGATGACATCCTCCACCGTCCCCCATTCCAGCTTTCATGTATGCTTTACCAAGTATACGTTGTGTTGATCTTTCTAAGGCTCCTGTTACTATATCAACATTCATATTGCCATTTTTTTCTGCAACATCTTGTATCATATTTACTAGAGCTACTTTTGTAGATATAAATGTATTATAGAATATTTTAATTGCTTCTGCTTCATCCCAAGTTCCTACTTCATATCGAGTACCTTCAGTGATAAACGTTTCATAGAATTCTAATAACAGTTTAGCATCACCTGTTACTGAACCATCTTCAGTTCCTATAATAATCATTTCTGGGTTAACCATATCCCATTTTACAGTCCCCATTGCAATTAAATATGGATTATAGATAAATCTACCATTAGGTATTCTATCAATAAATTCTCTCCTTATAGTTCCAGGAAGCACAGTTGAAATAAGTACTATAAGTTGATCTTTACTAACGTATTTATTTACTTCATCTAATACGTTATTTACTATTGAATAATCAAAATCTTTATTTGGTAAATGTGATGTTGGGTATCTTCCATCATAATCTGGGTGATGAGGTGTCGGTACAGCAATGAAGATCATTTCTCTATCTTTACATACAGCCTCTATCGAAGGCACCATTTGAAAATTTTCTGGGGATACTTCTGTTACGTCATAACCTAAGACTTCATGTTTTTCTGCCATTACTTCAGCAGCATCTTTACCGAGTTTTCCTACTCCTATAAAACCTATTTTCATATTTTTTTACTTTTGTATAGTTGATTTAACCTATTGTAATTATAAATATTTACTGTTTTTGTTTTCTCTATCAATTCCTGTTTAGTAAAATTAAGTAGTTTTTTCATTTCTACTATTATCATTTCAGCTCTCTTTTTATCATCTAATTTATAATCAAAAGAATAATCAATAAAGTCGTGTAGAATAAATCCTAAGTCGGTTAATTTTTTATGAATAAAAGGACCGCCAAAAATTAAAAAAGGTTTTTCTAAATATATAGGCTTCCATGTTTTTTCGGATATAAAAGGACAACTAGTAGTAGTTTCTAAAACTATATCAAATAAAGACTCATGATACTGTACTGGAAGACTATTATATTGAGCATTATACCTTTCGTGTTTTGTTAGCGAATCGTAAGGAGTTTTAGATACTACTTTTTCTTCGTTCCAGTATTTAAATGTATACTTTTTAAAAAAATGTTTTGTCTGTTCCTGTGTATTATTCCAAGTAAAAAATGTATTTAAGTGTAATTTTTCTCTATGTATTAAATCTAAAAACAAGCACCTATGGTAATGAGGATTATTGCTTAATATTGCAAAGTAATTTTTTTTTAAAACATTATCGTAATCTTTATTACAAAAATTTATGGTTGGAAAAATAAAATAATAGGGATAATGTTTGTACTCTATTAAATCGTTTTTTTCTAAAAACCATTCTTTATTCTTATATTCACTAAGTGTACACGGTAAGGTTAACTTTAACGAAATTTGTTTCTCTGTTATTTTGTCTAATAAAGGTTTGTGTGCTCCATCAGGATGAAATTCTGGTAAAGGATGAGGTTCTTCAATACAGTTATATTCTACAGTAGTAATTTTATATTCATCTAATAATTTTACTATATTATTTATATCTGGTTTACTCCATTCACTAAAAGATAAAATACTTTCTTTTTTTACAAGCTCAGGCAATTTAGTCTCATCAAAAATAAACTTTATTTCCATTTTTTCTTTATACTTTTATTTATATAGGAAATTTTTTTCTTGTTGCTGTGTTACACTGTGTCATTTAAATCAACTCCATAAATAGATATACAGTACCGTCTTGTTTACTATACTCTTTTTCAATCAATCCTAATCCTAACCGTATCGGTACAGGAAAACTCTTTGGTTCTAAATGTTTTTTGTCGTGGTAACTTTGTTTTATTTCTGCAAATCTCTGCCAGTCTTGTATACACTTATCCATTTTTTCTCCTTTATTTAACTCTATTTCTTTAAAATACGGTTTTATATATTTTTCCATAAATGTATAATGCTGTAGTGGACTAGGATGTTCTTCTGGAGAAATCACACCATCACAGTAAACTTTTGGAATATTAGGTTCATCTATTTGATGGACTGTCATACACTTATCGGTAAAATTACCGTCTATTATACTATCGAATTTATATAAAAGGTGTTTTACTTTTTGTATATCACTACAACTTTGCCCAGGTTCTCCTAAAAAGTCACCTATCCTTGGGTCTAACATAAAAGTCATAGCATATCTAACTTTTTTCTCTTCAAGTAGTTTTTTTGCTGTATCTATATAATTTATCGCTTCATATACTTGTTGGTATATAGAATAATAGTCTTTTAGAAATTCTGTGTTAAACCAAAGATTATTATATACATTCCCTCCTCCAGAGTACGCACCTTTATCCCCCGTACACATAATATCTACCCTGTTTAAACTACTCCACTGTACTACAACATCTGTGTTTAATAACTTATCATCACTTTGATTATTTAAAAACTCGACAAGTCTATTAAACTGTGCTCTAATTCCTGTTCCTGATATTGCAAGTTTCACATAATTAGAGTAACTATTGGCTAGCCAGTCTGCCCAGGTAGGCCAATATCCATATTCTGTAAAACTACATCCAAATACTGCTAATGTTCTTTTTGAAGTATACATAAAATTAATTTTTTTTAATTAAATCTACTACTTTACAATATTTAATACTGTTTATTTTAAAAATTTTCTGTAGTTGTGTTTTATTCTTAACTAATCTAGGATACAAATCTTTATACATATCTAGTAAATTAGTATTAGAATACTTTTTTAAATTATTAATTACCCATTCAATCCTATTATGTACCCAAGGATGTTCATAACCTGTTCCGAATATATCATCAAAAGTATCTATACCGTATTCTTTAAGATACGAATAAATTTTATAATCCCCAACTATCATAAAAGGTCTAAGACCTACTATAGGCTTCCAAGTTTTTTCGCTAATAAATGTACTCGTGTGTGTGGTAGTTTCTGTAACTACATTAATAAGTGTGTTATTCCAATTAGTTAAGTCCCCAATAGAACTTATATCGTTAGGTATATCACCTGGTTTGTAATCTGTAGCTTTATTACCATCTACCTCTTTTGCGTCTGCTTTTAAATTTAATTGAGGAATTTTTTTCTCCGAATCCCCACCTAGTGAAACTAATCCATATTCCAGTAAACCTTCTTCTTTTAATCTGTCTACTAATGTAACTCTATGTGAATGTCTTTTTCTATTAAGACACATGTAAAGATGTTTGGGGTTGTTAAATTCAACCTGCTCAATAGGATAGGATGCAAAATACTTTTCTGTAAAAAATAACCAAAAGCTAAAATAACCTTCACCGTCACTGTTACCTATATGTACTATATTTTTTACATTTTTACTTATATAGTCGTTAAATTCTTTCCTACATACAGTATTTTCCCAATCCATACCGCTATATACGATAGCTCGTGATGGTTTCAGTTTGATAAGCTCTATTAAAGTGTTATCTAATTCACCCCATATTGAGTTAATAAAAAGATCTGTAGGATGGCAAGAAGAGATGAGTTCTTCTAAATACTTACTTTCTAAAGTACTAATAATACTATCTCTTTTTATAAAATTTTTAAATGTAGAACTATAATAAATTAAGCTAGTCATTTTAAACTGTGTTTAAAAATTCATTAGTGCTACTAAAGCGTCATCTACCTCACCCCATAGCCACTTAATAACTTTTTTTATCTCTTCTTTACTTCTTCTATCTTTAAAGATAGTAAAATTATGTATTAGTTTATCTTGAAATGTCTTACTAGAGTAAATATTATCTAAAACTTTAGTATCTGTATTACAAAATTTTTCTACTTCGGTTAAAATTTTCTGTATTCTAGTACTACAGTCTGTTATATCATCATAACTCTCATCAAATAATTCAGGAAAAGTAAAATAACCGTCATTTTTTAGCAATTTTAATATTCCAGGGCCACCAACGTTTAGAAAAGGATGTAGATTGTATATAGGTTGATATGTTTTTTCACTTAGAAATAAAACACCTTTATTGTAATCATCTACTACGGTTTCTGTTACTAAAGAAGCATAGCTATCCTTGTATAATTTAGTGTTATTGTATATCTGATTGTTTCTATCTGTTGCTTCTTCACTGGTTATATCTAAGATATAGGGTTCATCTTTTATAAACTCTAAAAAAGAGTTTAAAAATTCTCTATTTATTTTTCCATTATTGTATTTAGAAAAACTATATTCTATATGTTGATTATAATCCCATTTAGTATGATTTAACCAAGAAAAGTAAAATTTATCTAAAAGATTTTTATTGTGGAAAGCTGCTGCAAGGTACATTCTACAAGGACGAGCTACTCCATTTTTACATAAAAATTTTTTTTTCTTATTTAAAGTAACCTCTGAAGAAGGTGAAAAGTTTTGACTATTAAAATCAGCAAAAGCTACACCTTCAAAAAGATTTACTCCTAAAATATTACTTTCAGGTATTTTAAATTTTGTAGAGGTTAATTCTAGAGTTTTTTCTATATTTACGTCACCAAATAAAAAAAAGATTTTATCACCATTTATGTTATATTTACTAATTAATAAATTTATATAGTTGATAACAAGGTGTTTTTTAAAATTTAAATCAAACCCTTCCCATGGAAAATTAATAAGTAGTTTTAATTGGTCTTGAGGATCTTGTAGGCGAGTTAAAGCTAATGGGCTGATAAATTCAATAAATCCAGGACCGGTTTCCCCAAAAGCTATTTCAGGAGCAGATGTCGTTACAGGGTAATAACTGTTAGTATTTTTATCGGTCGATTTTAATGTTTGTCTCACAAAACTTTGAGGAAAAGTATTTAAAACTCCTTTTAAAGTATCAGTATTAGATACTCCTTCACATACACGGGCATTAGCAGTAACTAACTCATCATAAACTAATCTAATCATTATATAATATTTTTATTACTAAGTTGGATAAATTCAGAGGTCTCATATCCAAATACGTCTATAAATCTTTCTTTTCTAATTTTATCTAACTTATCTGTAATTTTTTTACATTCAGACATTTCTTCATAGTTAAAATTTTCACTTATACTTCTTTTATGAACAGTGGCTAACTTATTTATTAAAATTTTTATAGAACGATCACTAATACCGGTTTTTTGTAGTTCAATATGGAAATTTTTCAATCTTTGTGCAAATTTTATTTTAAACTGGTCAGGTAGAAATACTGAGTCATAATAGGCAGGTCTGTTTATTGGGCTGAAAAATAAAGTTCTTGTTCCCGTGTCTAACTTTTTGTCTATAAAATCTCTCTCTATAAAGTCTAACACCATATCAAATAAGTGTAAGTAATTTAAAGCACCATAAGTAATAGCATAAGCATAATCTGTATGTTTAACGCCTGAGTTTTTATAATCTATAACGTTTTGGTTAAAAATCTTATCATCATATCCTTTTCTAACATATTCTCCAATCTTACCTACCCCGTCTATACTAATGTATAATTCTAAATTAGGAAATTGTTTCCAATAGTCAAAAATATGTTTACCTTTAAAAGTTAGTTTAGAAAAATTAGTAGAGTATCTTATATTTACATCAGTTCTTCCTAATTCTATCAATCTATCTAAAATTTGATAATGTTCTGGCATAATTAAGGGTTCTCCTCCTGCAAAATATATTTCATCTACACAACTGTAGTGAGGTTCTAAAATATCCATGAAAGAAGCTTTATCATTAATGTTAATTAATGCTTTTTTAGGGGTTTGCCCTAATGCTATAGTATCCGGATACCAAGAAGAACTTAAACCTAGACCGCAACTTCTACATTTAAAATTACAGAAATTAGATATACGAATATCCCATAAATGTAAATTCATTATATTTAAATTACCATCAGTATCTGTGCTGTCAATGTAATGTATATTATCCCAGTGGTCTTTATTAATTCTCTCTCTATACGATGCATCTTCTGTTTTTTCTAGATGGTAGCACCTATCACAAGCACTAATTTTTTTACCGTTTAACATTGCGGTTCTGGTTTGTTTCATTTTTTCATTATTCCATATCTGTTCCAAACTTTGATCATTAATATTTCCTACAGGTTGTCCTGAGTCCCAGTTACAACAAGGGAAGGTATTCCCGTCAGGCCAGGTATGTATTGATAGCCAGGGTGCCAAACAAAAAGTTTCAGACTCTTTTAATTTTTTTTTATCGAATTCCATGTAGACTATGTACTATTGTATTATCATTATATGAATCTAGTAATTTTATCTCTTTTACAAGTTTTTTATAATTAGGATGTGATTCCTTCCATACAGCTTTTTCTATAAACTCTTCCTCCGGTAGTACTCCCCAATTTAATACCTTATAATACTGTATTGTGGTGTTTTTTTGGTTCTTAAATATACCTTTCATTAATTTATAAAAAGGAACTATTTCTTTGTAGTTATCATTTTGAATAACAAAAGACAGTACTACATAATGTACTTGAGTTAATGTATCTATAAATTTAAGATTTTTAACTAAAAGGTCCCATTTACCTCCTTTTCTAACCTTATGGTAAGTCTCAGCATTTGCTGCATCTATTGATATTTCAGCTGATTTTATAAAAGGTTGTGCTGATTTTATTTTATTCCAATTTCTTTCATTCCATAACATACCATTTGTGTGTAAATGTATGTTTTTCATATTAGGATATTTACTTCTATCAAAATTACATAACCATTCAAATAAGGCTTCACTATAAAATGGATCACCATAACCTGACATTGATATAAACTCTAACGAATTACCGTATGATTTTTCGACATCTGCTAAAATATGTCTGGATTTATTAGTTATATAATCTTCGTTTCTGATAAAATTAGTTCTACATGATGGACATGCTAAATTACATGCACTATCAAACACAACTTTTATTGAATTAGGTGACTTTTGTTTAGTTAGTTCTTCTACTAATTCATCAGTTTTTAATTTTACCGGTCCAGATGGTCTATCGTTATGAACTACATCGTTTAAATGTGGGCATTTATCTGTAGAGCAATATTTAAAAGAGCCATCTAACATAGACTGTCTTGCAGATATAGCTTTCTCACTATTCCAGTTATCATTTAAATCACCTTTAGTCTTAATATCTAATGACATCCATTCATTACAGCACATATGCTGACTGTTTACAGTGAGTTCTGTATAAATAAAAGGGTTAGTACATATGTAGTTTTTTAAATCCATTAAATACTGTCTATATTCAAATAGTACTTTTTTAGAAGTTCTAAACTGTTATCATTCCTATATTGATCTAAAAGTAGAAGTTTATCAATAGTCTTTTCGAACATTTTATCTTCTATACTCCTACTATTCATAAATTTTATTAATGCCTCTATATCTTTTTTATTATTTTGCCAATCGTAGATAGAGAGTTTTTCAGTGATTTCTTTTTTTAGACCTGATGGGGTATTCCACAAACTCATAAAATTAGGTGCATGAACTAAATTGTACCAAATTTTAAATTTAGGAGTATTTTTTCTTACCCATGTAGTCATTTCTGGTAAAGTTACTGCATTTATCCAAGATATAGTAAATGTATATTGAAAGTATAGGTTATTGTATTCTGAATTTGTATAAAAAGAATAGAAGCTTTTAAGATTATCTTTTACTTCATTCCAGTTTCCATTTTTTCTTAGATATTCAAACATATCTCCGATACCGTCAATACTTAATGATATACCAACAGTTTTAAAATTTTTAGCTAGCTTATGTAATAACTTTTCTTTATAAAAAGTACCATTAGTAGACATAGTTAAATCTATTTCTTTAGAATAACCTTTTTCTATTAACCTATCCCATACTTTTTCCCAAACATTAGTATAAAATGGTTCTCCTCCTACTACTTCCATTCTTTTAACATTAGCACCCCAAGTATCTATATCTTTTAGAAACACACTCTCTGTATCTCCAGATTGGCCGTATGGCATTTTGTAATCTCTTTGATGTAGTTCTTTTTTATCCTCTACGGTCATTTTATTAACCTCTGTTAGCCAACTTGTACTATGGGAAGAGCTACAAGATCTGCATTTTAAATTACACGCGTTAGTTAAAATTAATTGATAATCTAAAGGGTACTCTGGTAGGTTATCAAAATCTAGAATATTCTTATGAATATCTATATATTTAAGTCTCTTACTTGTATACCCGTTTTCCTCGTCAGTCCAGCAAGTAGAACAACCAGCAGGTTTTTCTCCCCTTTTAAATTCCTCTCTAAGCTTTTTCATGTAATCACCATGAAAAATATCTTTCACAGGAGTGTTTTGTATATAGAGTATATTATCGTTTTTATCTTTAATATTTTCTTTATATATACAACATGGTCTTACTGATCCATCAGGATCATTAGAAAAACCAACCCACGGTAAAGGACAAGCGTATTTCATACTAAAAATATTGATTCCACTCTGGTAAATACTCTTCTAAACTAACTCCTCTTTGTCTATCCAAAGTACGGTAAAAATTAACCGCTTTAGTTAAACCCTCTCCTTCGACTGAGTATAATTCATATTTTAATTCTTCGTATAGGTTTTTAGGTAATCTGCTATTTTCTAATATTTCTTTTTTAATCTTTTCAGGTAAGTTTACTATACTTTGAAATTTAGGAACTCTTAAGTAATTAAATTTACATTCTTTTGCGTATCTGTTATTAAAGTATTCGTAAATGTTAGTAATATTATAAACATTTAGTAAATTTATAGTAGGTATGATGTCGTAATATATATTATTCTTTTTCAGTAATTCAATTCCATTTTTAACTTGGTCAAAAGTTAATGGAAATCTACTGTAGTTAAATCTTTCATCTATATCATCTAACGATAAAGTAATTTTTGTAAATTTAAATTTATTCCACAGTTTAATTATTTCTTCTGTTATTAAAGAACCGTTAGTGTGGTATTCTAACTCTATATTAGTGGTGACATTTAAATCTACTAGTTGTTTTAAAAACTTTAAGTGTTCTTTTATTAAAAGAGGTTCACCACCGTTAAACCATAGGTGTCTTATTAGTGGAGCATGATCTAAAATTTCTTGATAAAATACATCACTTCTAAACCACGTGTTGGTAATAATATTTTTATGGTAACTCCTATCAACTTTAATTAGTTCACTAGTAATGTCTTCATTCCATTTAGAACTACTTTTAGGATGACAAATAACACACTTAGCATTACAGACATTTCCTAATCTTAATTCAATAGACTGTAATGGTAGTTGTTTATATACTTCTATATCAGAATAGTCAACATTATATTTTTGGTTTTCTCTATATCTTTTTGATATTAAACCTGCTTTTTCTCTTTCATAACAAAAATTACATGCTTGATGTAATTTACCTTCCAACATATCCTGTCTCAGTGTATTAAAACTATCACTACGACGTATATCATTAATTGTGGCTTTTCCTAATTCTAGTACTTTTCCTTTAGTTTTAGCAAAATATTCTTTTGATTCACAGCACGGGGTAACCTTACCATCAGGATGAGTTGCTAAATGGTTGAAAGGTAAAATACAAAATGACTTTTCTAAGCTCATATTGTCTTATTTATATAAGGTTTCCATTCAGGTAAGTAATCTCCTATACTTACATTACGGTGCTTGTCTAAAATAGTAATAAATCTATGAAATCTAGCACTGTCTTGATTTATTAGCGGTCTATTTAATTCTCCTTTTAATGTGTTGATTTCTTTTTCTGTAAGAAATTTGATATTGTTTAAAATTTCTTCCTTCATATTATCAGGTATTAAATTTACCTGTAGGTGATTTGGATAATGAACATAATTGTGGGCTACATGTAGTCCATGATCTACAGTAAATTTTTTAAAATTATCTATATTAAATACATTTAAAGCACTAACTGTTTGACATACCTCTAAATTAAAAACATCTCTATATTTTAAAATCTTATTAAAAGACTTCATAATTTGATTCCAATCAGAAGGAAATCTAACATAGTAGTTTCTCTCTTCTAGATCATCTATAGATAAATGTATTCTTATATTCCTAAAATTTTTCCATATCTCTATAAATTTATCAGGAAATTGAGTACAGTTTAAGCTATAATGTAAGTCTACGTTTTTACTAGTTCCATCCTTTATAAATTTTTCAAGAAAATACCCATGTTCCTTAATCATTGTAGGTTCTCCTCCATTTATCCATATTTCTTGTAAATTATTACACTTACTGTAGAGTTCGTCATAAAATTCTAAATCTCTATACCATTCTGTCTTTATATCGTTTCTATAATAGAGCTCTTCAAACTCTGTGTTGGCAAAAGCATGTATATCTTGATGCCATCTGTTAGATGAGAAAGGATTACAAGTAGTACATTTTAGGTTACAAACAGTTCCTAATCTTAATTCAACATAGTTATAGTTAACCTTTTTTAAACTACCATCCGGATTAGTATTTTTAAAACATTCCTCTATGTACTTTTCAAATCTACCTGTATCTCTAGTCCTTTTAGATTCTGCACCATCTTTTTCTGTTAAGTAACAGTTTTTACATACCTCGGGGTATTCCCCGTTTATCATTTGTTTACGTAGATGGTT
>Ga0222719_10003586_pt1 | contig 13746 bp, 15 predicted proteins | sample C33_34DmetaG_FD_165039 | JGI IMG/M metagenome (GOLD analysis project Ga0222719, IMG submission 165039) | Estuarine water microbial communities from San Francisco Bay, California, United States - C33_34D | ecosystem: Environmental > Aquatic > Marine > Unclassified | place: USA: California...
TACGGCTTGAAGGACGATGTTGGTGAGATAGCCGCGATAATGTGTTTCGCGTTCACAAATGACGTGCCAAGGACAGTGGAAGAGATGGAAGAGATGAGTCATGATGCCGCACTGCAATCTATACACAGGGCAGGTGTGCAAGGTTCGATAGCGATAGCATACACGGTATGGGCCAAGAAAAAGGGAGGCGGACGTGCCATTGTCAACGAAGTGTACAAGATGGTGAAGAAATCAAATCACCTAAACAGATTAGTGACACTATCACCACTCACGGACATGGCCAGGAACTTCCACATCAAGAACGGTGCTAAAGAATTACAAGTCAATGAGACCACACAGAACTTTGAATATGACATAACACTAGAAGATTGGGAAACTGCTCTAGTAAAAGCGAAAGGATTTTTGAAAGTAAAATGAAAATACTGATAATGGGATTGCCTGGCTCAGGTAAAACCACACTTGCCAAACTGCTAGTTCAAATGTTCAATGCTGTATGGTTGAACGCGGACACAGTCAGGAAAGAAGCAGACGATTGGGACTTCTCTGAAGAAGGACGTAAAAGACAGTCTTTGCGAATGTGGACACTTGCAGAAGAGGCCGTTGACAGGAACAGAAATGTAGTAGCAGATTTTGTTTGTCCAACAGAAGAAACAAGGAAACAGTTCAAAGCAGATTACACAGTTTGGATGGACACAATTAAAGAGGGAAGATTCGAGGACACAAATAAGATGTTTGAATCACCTACAACTTACGATTTCAGGGTCACACACCAAGAGGCCAACATGTGGGCATACCTTATCAAGCAAGACATGTTAGATAAATTTGGAAACCTAGGTCCGCACAGATGAGGATATTGGGAATCAACTGCATGAATCATGATGCCGCCATGGCGGTGGTTGAGATCATTAACGGCGTTGGAAAAGTCCTATGGGCCGCACATGCAGAGAGATACAGCAAGGTTAAAAACGATCACTACCTCAACTGGGGGATTGTGAACGAAGCAATGACCTACGGTCCTTTCAATAAAGTGGTGTACTATGAGAAACCATGGTTAAAGAAGACAAGACAACTGTATGCCACACAATGGGGAGAAGCATTCAGTTACACAGAACTACCGCAATGGCACCTCGATCATTTCAATATCAAAATAGATGAATATGTCAAACACCATGACTCACATGCCGCGGCTAGTTACTACACATCACCGTTCAGAGAAGCAACGATATTGACAGTGGATGCAATAGGAGAATGGGACACTGTATCCATATCTACGGCAGACAAGATATGGATTGAAAGAAAAGAAACAATCAAGTATCCACACAGCATAGGAATACTGTACAGTGCGTTCACTCATCGTTGTGGACTCAAACCAGCAGAAGAAGAATATATCCTTATGGGCATGGCCGCATATGGACAGCCAAAATACAAAGATGACATTTACAATGACTTCGTCGAACAGTCTCCTTTCAAACTTAAACAGAATCTACACAGGGGTCTTGGCGACTGGCATCCTGAAGCAGATGTGATGGACATAGCGGCCAGCATACAGGCAGTCACTGAAGAACTGCTCGCAGGACTATGGCACAAGGCCAGCAAGTATGGTTCACGTAACCTTGTGTATGCAGGGGGCGTTGCTTTGAATTGCGCCGCCAACAGAGTTTTAGCAAATCTAGGATTATTTGACAACATATGGATAATTCCAAATCCAGGAGATGCTGGATCAAGTCTAGGTTGCATAGCCGCAAGTGAGAAACAATTCATACAGTGGGAACATCCGTTCTTAGGACACAACATAGACGGAGAATATCCAGTCGATGCTCTCATAAAAGAATTAAAGGAAAACAAGATGGTTGGAGTAGCAAGTGGTAGGGCGGAGTTTGGACCTAGGGCACTTGGTAATAGATCACTGTTGGCCGACCCGAGGGGTGAGGACATCAAGGATTTGGTAAACTCAATCAAGAAGAGACAGAAGTTCAGACCGTTCGCGCCAGCCATTTTAGAGGAGGATGTTAACGAGTATTTTGACTTACCTACAGGCGTCAAAAACACCCCTTATATGCAATATACAGCGGCGTGTACGCATGGTAAAGACTTTCCTGCCATAATACATCATGATCACACTTCTAGGGTTCAAACGGTGCGTAAAACGGATAATCCAGGCTTCCATGCACTGCTAACAGAATGGAAAAAACATACAGGTTGCCCTATACTTCTCAATACCAGTCTGAACATAAAAGGACAACCAATAGTGAACGACAGGGAAGATGGTAAAGCGTTTACCAACAAATACGGAGTGAAGGTTTTGGGATGATAAAATTTGGTGGAGTGGACAGAATTTACGATGCCTACAGTTGGAGGATAACACGTAGGGCCAAGGAAGTATGGAGCACTGGTGCTGTTGTCAGTAGTAGACACAATAAAGATTCTTTCTTGGACAAGTTTGAACAATCCGTAGCAAAATTCACAAAAAGAAAATTTGCTGTTGCAGTGGGAAGTGGCACCGACGCACTGTATTTTGCCCTCAGATCTAAAGGCATAGGTCCAGGGTCAAATGTTTTGTGTCCGGCAGTCAGTTACTTGGCCACAGCAGAAGCGATCAAAAGGACAGGAGCCACTATAACCTTTGTGGACGTAGATAGAAAAGGATTGATTGGAAACATACCATCTACTATCTTACCAGACGCTTTGGTTTATGTGAACCTCTTTGGCAATTTAGCAGACTATGATAGGCTGAGGTCATACTGTGACAAATATAAAATACCGCTAATAGAGGACGCCGCCCAAAGCCTTGGCAGTTTCTATAAAAAAATTCCAAGTGGGAATTTGGGAGATATCAGCAGTCTCAGTTTCGCACCAAGTAAACCACTGCCCTGTTTTGGCAACGGAGGAATGGTTCTCACTGACAATGAACAAGAGGCCGACATAATTAGGAGTCTACGCTACCATTCGGTTGGCTCCGCAAAATTTGACTACGGCTATAACTCCTGTCTCAGCAATGACCATGCAAACATCTTGAATTTCTTATTGTCGAAATACAAAGGTCTTTTATCAAAGTCAAAGAAAGTAAGGAAATGGTACACCAGCAAACTTGATGACATGGGTATTAGTTCGATTGAAACTGTTCCAGGAACAGTGTCGAATAATCACAAACTGGTGATAAGAACACAAGACAGAGATGGACTTAGAACTTTCCTACAAAGCAAAGGTGTAGAGACGCAAATACACTACCAGCAACCGATGTCAAAAATGAAGATGTTTGATACCCAGCAGGAAATGCCTGATGCAGAAAAGTTCTGCCAAGATGTTCTCTCTCTCCCGATACATCCATACTTGAAAAAAAGTGAGGTGTTATACGTGTGTGAACTCGTCAAGGAATACTATGGCATTTGACAGCATCCAGGTAAGGTTCAAAGATGTGAGGAATTTCCAATCACCCTTTGTTAACACAAGGGTGGTGCCATTCGTCACGAGCTACCTCGAGGTCTTGAAGAGTGTGATCGATGACGTGCGGACGGAATACTTTTGGTTCTTTGCCAACTTCATGGATCTTAAAACCATAGACACAGATTACATTCCTGAACAGCACGAACAATCACAGATACACGTCTGGTATAACACACATCCAATGGGTGGTACAAACACAGAAGGCAACGTGATGTTGATTCCAACCAAAGCATTCAGAGAGCAGGTCAAGAATCTGAGGTATCTCAGAGATTACAAGGACATCAATTATCATCCGCATGACAATCTATACCAACACCTTGTAAGCAAGAGTGCGTTCAAGTTGCAGGATCCCTATTCCGCATACAATAACAATCCGCACTTCTACACTTGGCTGTACAATCACGATCTCGATGAAAATATCATCCCAAGGTTCTACCCCAGTTTCTGGGAAGACGTCAAGATTTACACCTGGGGCAAAACCAACGATGTCATGCTGGTGCCAAAACAGGAAGGCGTGAAACAGTTCTATGACATACAAAGGAGTGTCCACTATGATCTGGACTACGATGCCAGGCCAATGGACATTGTTTTCATATCATACGATGAACCCAGTGCGGAACAAAGGTATCTTAGTCTCAGGCAAAAGTTCCCACGGGCCAAGTGGTGCAAGGGCATTCAGGGCCAGACACTGGCATACATCACCGCCGCGACCATGAGCGACACAGGGTATTTCTTTGCAGTGTTTCCAAAGAACGAACTTGCTGATGGGTTTGATTTCAGTTTCCAGCCAGATAGGTTGCGAGAGCCTTGCCATTACATCTTTGACTGCTACATACCTCCCATAGATCTTAGGTACGGATGGGGAGGAGTCATACTCTACAACAAAGATCTTGTGATGAAGACAACAAACCCAAGCCTGGACTTCACGATGAGCCAGGCACACCATTCCGTTCCAATACTGTCTGCGATCAGTAATTGTAACGAGACCCCATTGCTGGCCTATAGGTCGGCATTCAGGGAGGTGATCAAACTGGCACAAATGAAACCCACGGTCGAGTCTCGATACAGGCTCAAGAAATGGATGACCAAGGGCACTGGTGAAAACTCCAACTGGCTCCACCAAGGTGCGTTAGACGGGAAAGCATATTACGAGACCCACAAAAATGATTACACCAAACTGATGTATTCTTACGACTACGAATGGATCAAAGACAGGCTTAGATCCTCATACCCAGATGAAACTTGGGATTGATATCTAAATTTTCAAAATAGAACGGCTGTTGCATGAACCAATTGATGTAGTTTGGTATGCCTTGCTCTATGTCTATGGACGGGTTGAAGTTCATCATGGTCTTTGCCTTGTCACTGTTCAGCGTGTCTCGGTTTGGATAGAAAGTGTCGTGTGGCTTGGTGATTATCTCACCCGTGCCCAGTTTCTCTCTTATAATCTCCGCGGCGTCTATTATCTTCCTTCCATTACCCCTGGTGCAGTTGAAGGTCTCGTTGACTACCTCGTTTGTGGTTGCCAGGGCGAAGTACTGTGAGACGTCTAGCACGTTGGAGAAGTCCAGTTTGTTGTCTGGTCCCTGCACTGTCATTTTTCCTGTGGTAAGCACACTCTTCAAAAGTTGGCTGATTACCCTAGTGATTGTGTCCTTCTCACCATACAGGGCGGACGGACGCATTATCACATAGTTCAGTCCATACTCCCTGTGCCAGATCTTGCACATTATTTCTCCCTGCCTTTTGTATGATCCATACAGTGTGTTTGGTTTTGGCACCACTTGTTCGTCGGGTATATTGTTGTCAAAATCTCCATACACCATACTGCTTGATGCGTACACGATCTTCTGCACCTTGTGTTTGACACAAAGGTCTAGGATGTATGCGGTCGCAGTGACCATGTTGTTGGTTGCGTCTAACACGTTCCTTTTCACCATCCTGGCGTTTGGATAGGTGGCCACGTGCACCACTCTGTCAGGTTTGAAGTCTTCAAACGTCTGTTCCATGAATTGCACATTTTCTATCTTTCCTATGTACTCCTTGTCAGTACCTGTGATTGATTTCCTTTGTGAAAGCACGGGGTGGTATTCCCAATCAGGGAAAGTGTAGTATTGATGAAAGCAGTCAACGATGCCAACCGTGTGTCCCTCCGATTTAAGCCTTTGGCATATGTGGCTTCCTATGAATCCATATCCTCCTAATACCAGTATCCTCATATTGTCCTCCATTTGCATTCAAAGGCTTCCGCGTATTTGGTGTTCAACATTTGTCCCCTATATGCGGCAAGTCCCTTGATGTTGTGTAAAAGTGTGTCTGTGAAATAACTGTCATAACAACTCACGAGTTCTATTTTCTTTTCAATTTGGCCTGTGATGTCAACGAAAACGTTGGGTTTGAATATTTGATTCTTGTTGCTGTATGGACCGCCCTCCATCAACCAGAATTCTCCTTGGTATCTCCTTAGGGCAGAATTAACTATGTGATAGGTGTTTTCGTGGTCCTGGTGATGATCTCCTGGACTGTGCGTAATGACCAAATCATACTTTGCTTTTTCTATGACTTCGTCCATTTGCCGCACCATGGTGCTGTTACGTTCAAGTATTGGCCTACCTTCGTGATCGGTGCCACACTCAAGCATTTTGAACTTGATGCCCAGCAGTGCTTCTGCTCGTTTGTATTCCTTCTGCATGGTCTCCCTGTCTCGCCACACGCTTGGCTTTGGAGCGTTGTCGTCCCTTGCCACCACGATGTCAACTTCTGCTCCCTGCTCCATGAAACGTAGCAGTGTGCCAGAGCACCCAAGTTCCACGTCGTCTGGGTGTGCGCCCACGGCTAATATTTTTTTGAACATTTGATCACCTCGCCCTTGTTTAAACTGTTTTCAATACACTCCACTATGTATGTAACCCTTTTTGTGTGAGCGTAGTTTGAAACTGGTTCCACGTCCTTGTCACAGTAGTCAATGAAAGCCTGCAACTGATGTGTGAGACTTGTCTCGTATTCACTGAAATCCTCATCGTGCCTGGAGTCACCATTGGCAAAGTAATTGGTCTCGTTGCTCTCATCCTTCCAATCAAATATACCTTTGTCAGTGAACACCTTTATGTTCCTAATCTTTTCATTGTAATGCCATCCTGTCTGTATCTGCACAGTGGTACCTTCGTACATCATATCTATGCACACGTAGTCTGGCTGTGCCTTGCGAGAAATGTGATACGGGTGACAGTACACGGAATCAGGCATTTGGTTTGTCAAGGCATCTATCACAGCGATGTCGTGTGGTGCTAGATGCAACACTGGGGATATGTCCTCCTGGGCTCTGCCCCAGTTCAATCTTCGCGATTCTATGTGTCTGATCTTTCCATGGTAGAAACCCAGGTGTTCTTTGATGTATCTGAAGTGCTCGCTGTATAGCAGTATGTGACCTGCCATGAATTTTGTTTTGAGATTCTTTTCTATTTGCAAACATTCTTGCATGTTCATGAATGCTGGTTTTTCTACCAACACGTTTTTATTTTGTTGCAATAGTTTTTTTGTAATGTCAAAGTGTGTGCTGGCTGGTGTGGCAACGATCACATGCCCCGCTTTAATTTTTTTAAATTCGTCACCGAGGTCTAGTTGTTCCACGTCGTGGCCCATGGTGTGCAACGTGGAAACAATTTTACTGCCCCAGTATCCGGTACCTACAACTGCTAATTTCATATCGCTTCTTTTATAGTTTTTATTATAAGTTTGACTTCTCTGTTTGTCAAATATTGATGAACAGGAATTGCTAAACCTGTGAGGCTGGCATTGAGACTGTTGGCGAATGTTTGATTTGTTTTGTAAGGTTCCAGTGTGTTCAGAGGCTGTGGATAGTAGGTCCTACTTTGAATGCCATTGTCAGCAAGAGCACTTTTGATTTTGTCAATGTGAACACTTTGTATTACGTACTGATGATATACATGAATACTGTTTTTATTTACAGTGGGAGTGATCACAATATCGGAGAGATCATGATCATACATGAACGCTATTTCTCGTCTTCTCTTATTATGTTTGTCAAGCAAAGGTAACTTGTTCAACAATACTTCTGCCTGTATCGAATCCATTCTTGCATTCCACCCCACTTGCTTCACAGTAAATTTGTTAGATTGTCCGTGATTCCTTAATTCCCTTATTGTTTCACAGTATCTTTCATCTCCAGTGACAGCACCCGCGTCACCCCAACATCCTAAATTCTTTGTTGGATAAAAACTGAAACAGGTAAGGTGCGAGAGCCCACCAACACGTTTGCCTTTGTATATGGCACCGTTACTCTGTGCTGAATCTTGCACTATGGGTAGGTTGTATTTTTTAAGGATGTCGATGTCTGCCACATTGCCGTAAAGGTCCACTGGAATGATCGCCTTTGTTTTAGATGTTATGGCGTCACCAACTTTATAGGCATCGATGCACAGATCATGTTCGTTGATATCTACAAACACAGGCCTTGCACCGACTTGTTTGATGGCTTCAACTGTGCTTATCCATGTGTATGGAACAGTAATGACTTCGTCGCCTGGACCAACATTCAAGGCAAGCAGTGAAAGTTGCAGTGCTGATGTGCATGAACTAACTGCAACGCAGTCTTTTGCACCAACGAAATCTGCAAATTTTTTTTCAAACTTTTGCACGGCAGGACCGTTGATGAAACTTTTTTCTTTGAATGTATTTTCAAATGCCTTCATTGCATTTTTTAATTTGTGTTCGTATCCAAATGCTGATAGGCTTATCATTTTTTGAAGGTCTTGGCCATTAGCAATGAAGTTTTAGATTGCATGTCTTTCTTGAGTGCGGGTATGTCAAACTTCATTTCAATGTTTTTGATTTTTTTATAGTGTGTTTCTATTGTGTCTTTTAGGAATTTAGCGATAGTGCTTTGTTTTTTTAATTTTAATTCTTTTGCTATGTCGTAGTGTATCGTGAGATTGTTCTTGAGAATTATGTTGATGTATAAAAGGTACTTGACCGGCATGTTCTGGAAATGTAAACCTTCCAGCACTTCCGGCCATTCTTTAACGAAATCTTTCGTTAGTTGTACCCATGTGCTATTCTTTGGCGGCTGTCTCTTTGGCATCCGCTTTTTTAGTTGTCTTTTTAGCAGGTGCCTTGGTCTCAGTGACTTCCGGATCCTTAGCAAGGTCCTTCACTGTAACACCTTTCTCTTTGGCTATCATCTCGTTTAATTTGTTCAACAGGATCCTGCCGTCTTTGCCTGATCCGTAAGTGACCATTATTTCTTTGGTCTTGAACTTCTTGATGTAGTTGTCATTGTGTAACATTACCAACATGTTTGTGCCATCTGGGAAAGTCTGTCTGCTGGCGAAAGTAGCAAATTCATCTGCTTCTTGTCCTCCGTCCGATTCAACTGCTCTCATCAGTGCGTTGTGATATTGATCAGGCAAGAACTTCGTTCCCACGACTAAACAGTTGTCTGCTTCACCAGGAACTGTCCTGTACATGATGACCACTTTTGCTTTAGACTCGTCCGCTAACTCTCCAATGTGTTTGTAGTGTCTCTTCGGTCCAGTCTGACTGTCTCCTGACTGCCCTGTGTTGTCTCCCATGGGCATGGCCTGGTTGTTCACGTTCATTAGTGTTGCCATTATTTTCCTTCCGCAGTCGCGGGTGCTTCTGCTTTCGTTTCTTCGGGTTTCTGTTCTGGTGCCACTTTGGCCAAGAACGCCTGTAGTTTGTTGTATAAGAATCCCACACCTGCCATCTCGTTGGCCTTGAACGCACCCCTTGTGGATGCCACGTCAAGTATGGTAGAAAGATTCTTCAAGTCGCCTATTGATAAGGCAGTTGGATCCTGTTGTGGAGCCTGTGCCTGAGGTTGAGCCGTCGCTGTCTCCTTAGGTGCCTTGGCTGACTTTTTCAAGTTTTTCTTCTTAGTTGCCATTTGTTTTTTCTCCTAATTGCAATTGGTATTAATATACGTATATTATACTAAAATTAGTTATGGCAGTCAATGACGGACTTAATAATTTGTCAATGTTTTGGTAAATCTATCGTACACCGTTTTATCAAATTCGTTCTTGGTGGGTGTGATCACGTCCAACAGATTTGGGTCAATTTGTTCTAGGATATGTCTCTGCACTGATGCCTCCATTGTGTTTTTGATCACATCGTCGTCGTTCATCTGTAGGATGTGTTTTGTAATCGCGATATTTTTATATGGACTCCAATACATAGTCTGTTCAAAAGTCCAAGGTTGGAAACTTGCTCTTATGATTTCAAAAATTTTATTGTATCCAGATTCTAGATCAACTATGCCATCAATCACAGATGACGAATCTTGCATACGCTCTCCTATTTTGTGCTTCAACTTATCATACGAATATGAATCTTTATTGGCTTCTAAAGTTTCTTTGAAGTCATGGGATTTCATTTTACAGAAAACAATGAATGGCAAATACAATCTAAAGAAGTGTTGGTCAGCGTGCCACCCATTTGCAAGTGTAGTAGGCTGTTCACCCCACGAGTGTCCAACCTTCATGAACATCCTAGATGGAATATTTTCATCCACTTCTTTCCTATTTTTTTTGTAAAAGTAAGTCCATTTTTTATACTCATAATCAATAACTTCAAAATCAACGTTGTTGTGTTTCAACAAGGCAATCAACAAAGTAGAGTCTATTCCACCTGTTGGTATTACTTTGATTGGATTTTTGTATGTGTTTTTGAAATAGGATATGTCAGAATTCAATGTTTGTAAAATCATAGACGAGGTGTCTGTGAGTGAGACGTCAACTTTTTTCTCAAACAGTGTTTCATGGTAGTGTTTCTCAATCTCACCACTCCCACAATCAATACACAACGAAACGTCTGCGTACACTACGGTATCATGCTTTGTAAGGTTTGTCAGTATTCTGTCTTTAGGATTTACAAAGATAGGGTATTGCCTACTGTTGTCACTGACTATGTAGACTTTGTTGTCCTTTGACATTATTGCCGTGAAAGACCCACGTGGGGTTTCTGCCGTGCCTGGATCATGGTTCTTCAAAAATGCCTCGAGATCTACATAGGCGTAACCTTTGTATATTATGTCTCCATACCTACCATTCATTCGTTTCCATCCAAGATCTGTGGAAACACAAAAATTTTTTATTTCGTAGAATTTTGGAAAATTTATATTGAATTTTTTTGCAATTTCAAAATACATTGCTCTACTTATTTTGAGGATTGATAATAATTTTTAGTTTTGAGCCACACCACTCAATGCGAACAGTGTGAGGTCTCCTGGATTTTCAAAACCAATCACTGTGCATGATCTCGAGTTGTCACCTTCGTACTTGACATCTTTGGTGATTGAATATCTGCCTGAGCAATTCTCATAAATCCATTTTCGCATTTTTTCCACGTCGGCCTCGTGTGCTTTTACCACGGTATTAACGAAGTGAGGTGGTAATATGTCTAGTTCTCTCTTGAAAAAATTATTTGGATTGATTTTCATCAAGCACCCCAGACGTCATCATACATGGGTGGTTCTTCCTTGTCGGCTTTCATTGTGTGTGGTTTACCGTGGAACTGTTTAAAAGTAAAGTAGGCAACGAATATCACCGCAAGGTGTCCAAAAAACCAACCTAACCATATGTCAGTCCTCATACCCCAAAAATAGATTGTGAATGCGGTGCTCCATAGGAAACTCAATGTCAATAGTATTTGAAGTCTTACGGTCTTTGGCAATGCCCTGAGATCGTTCTTGCTGTCATCGAACAATATAGTAGCGGCATCTATCATCCAATTCCTTAGATTTTTGACCTTTTCTAGTTTGCCTGAATACGGATTTATGTTTGGAAACATCTGCATTACAACATCCAATTCATTATTATTAATATTAGTGCCATGATTATGGCGGACTTAATTATTGCGTCTGTCATGTCAGGTAACTCCATATTGCTATTGTTAATAATCCAAAACACATGATTGATATAGAAATTTCATTCATGAACCAATCCTTTAATGTTTCCCACAATAAATTTATTAAAGGTCTATCAATCATTGTACTGTACCGTCATTCCGAAAGGAGCCTCAATGTCTCTTTCATAAGGGTTGTTGATCAAGAATATCGTGTCGCAGTAGTGTTCGTCACCCCAAGAATCAAAAGGCCAACCATCTGTGAACATCACGAACTTCTTGGGCTCTATGCCGTTGTCCTTCATGTATCTCCAGTTGCACTCGAACTCCGTACCACCACCTGAACCCAGTTTGTAGTCCAACAACTCATCTGCGTTGTCAGGTGTGAACACCACAGGATTGAACACCTCTGTGTCAAAACTCCAAAGATGTATTCTGTAATCTTTGTATTGATCCATGATGTTTTTCACTTCTGTGAGAAATTCTCTACACTGTTCGTTGCTGATAGAACCAGATGCATCAAGAGACAAACATATGTCGATCATCTCATCATTGTTCTGTCCTGGTAATATTGCAGATGTGTGCCAACTCTTTCTGCTGGGTCTCATCCACGTGTAATCACTTTTCATTGTGCTCATTATCTGTTGCTGAAGTATTTCTCTCCAGTCCATCTTTGGCTCTGTGAGATCTTTGACCAGTCTCTGTAGGGCACCTGGTAGATTACTTGCACCTGTGCTCTGTGCCGCACTCACCATCGCTTCTTTTACTTCATCTCTGATCTTCTTAAGTTCTTCTTTGGTATACACAGGTTTGCCTTTGCCACCCTTCTTACCACCTTTCTCGTCTTTGTCTCCGGCACCTTCACCTTTTCCCCACTCCTGGTGATCGTCCATCAACTCGCCAAGTTTCTCCAACATCTTCTTGCCGTTCTTCTTGGCCTGCTTGTAAAGGTCATCATATATTCTTTCTGACGCCCAGTCCTTGTATTTGTCGTCCTGGAAGCCTTTGTTCTCGCCTTTCTTGCCTTTGGGCATCTCACCGATGTTTGAATCTTTCAATATCTGGTTTACGGCATAGTCCGCCGCTATGTTCCAAAGTTGCGGATCTCTGTCACCGATCCTTACTAGCATGTGTTCGAATACATTGTGCAACACCTCGTGTCCAAACAAGAACTCCGCCTCTTTTGGTGTAAGTGAATCTATGAACTTCGTGTTGTAGAAGAAGTGTCTACCATCTGTACCTGCTGTTGGACACCAGTCATCTGCGTTCACCAGTTTTAATCTAGTTGCAAGGTTGCCAAAGAAAGGATGTTTCAATAACAAGGCAATCCTTGCTGTCACTAGTTTATCGATTATCTTTTGATCTCTGTAGTCTTGCATTATTTAGACTCCATAGCAGTTATGACGTACTTGCCAAACTTCTTATGGAACCTATCAAATGATTTCAACTTGCTAGGATCGAACGGAAGTTTGTAATTCGTTAAGGCAATCTTCGCACCCATAACAACCAACTCTGTCTCAAAGTTGTCCATCATGTAATTGAAGAACCTGTCCGCTTGTTCATTCCAAGTTTTGTCTTTCTTCTCGTGTGCCTGTTGTAATTCATAACACAAAGAAACTGTCAGGGAGTACATCGCTGATATCTCCTTTGTCTTAAGGTCTCTCACCTTACCGCTCAGTATATCAGATGGGTTTGGAAGTTGACCGCTAATTTTACGATGATTCATAAACTTAACGGCCAATCCCTCTCCTACGCAACCTGCTACGAGGTCAGTGAGCGTACTTTCTGGCAGGTCATCTGATAGAAGTTGGCTTACGAAACTCCATGATCTTGGAGTTGCGAATGATCTAGAACTACCTCTAGGATCGAAATCGTATAAATCTTGTTTTGCGAATGTGCAGTAACCTACGACATCTGCGTGAATGTGTTCATTAGTTGCCCATTGCAACCAGTCCTCGAAGTCCACTCTAAGTTCTACGTGTACGAATCTGTTTGCCAACGGAGCCGGCATTCTGTAAGTGACACCTTTGTCTGAGTCTCTGTTACCCGCCGCCACGATAGACACGCCTTCTGGTAGGTGATACTGTCCTACTCTTCTGTTTAGGATCAACTGATAAGCCGCCGCCTGTACTGCCGGAGCCGCCGAGTTCAACTCGTCCAAGAAAACAATCGCTTTAGATTTAGGATCAGTTGGCAGTTCTGCCGGACTTGCCCAAACCATGTTGTTTTCTTTTGAATTGTAATAAGGAATACCTTTGATGTCAGTTGGCTCCCACAAAGGAAGTCTGATGTCAATAACATCTCTGCCTTCTGCGTCTGCGATCTGTTTTACGATGTCGGATTTACCAATACCTGGTGCGCCCCACATCATTATGGGTCTTTGTAATTTGATACAATGTGTTAATGCTGATTTCGCCT
>Ga0222719_10003587_pt1 | contig 13745 bp, 10 predicted proteins | sample C33_34DmetaG_FD_165039 | JGI IMG/M metagenome (GOLD analysis project Ga0222719, IMG submission 165039) | Estuarine water microbial communities from San Francisco Bay, California, United States - C33_34D | ecosystem: Environmental > Aquatic > Marine > Unclassified | place: USA: California...
GAATATTTACTATGGATGCCTTATTCCTGGATTAAGTACATTACCTTAATGCTAGCAACTGAGCCCGAGCCCGGAGCTGCACCTGTGGATGACCCAAGTTTGAATTTCCCTGACACAAAATCCTTAGGGGTTTCAAATTTAAATTGCCCTTTCACTGCCCCAGATATTTGTCCCGGTGTAAATAAGATTCAAAATTTAATTTTTGGGTTGGGTGATGTGAATCAGCCTAATTAATAATAGCTCTAATTCTTTTCTCAATTTCAGGAGTCAATAACTCTAGGACCTCGATGGATCCCAAATTATCCTCAAGCTGAGATATTTTTGAGGCACCTAAAATTACCGTGGAAACATTTTGATTTAATAAGCACCAAGCAATAGACATCCTTGCTAAACTCACTCCCAGTTCATCGGCTATAACTTTTAAATCAATAATTTTTTGCATTCGGTCTTTACTATTATCAGTCTCGATCATTATCTTTCTTAACCATTCGTAGCCTGGAAGATTGGCACGCGAGTCAGCTGGTACCCCCTCGATGTATTTACCTGATAGCAATCCAGCTGCTAGAGGTGACCATATGGTTGTGCCCATTTTATAATCGTTAAAAATTGGTAAATAATCTTTCTCCAACCTGTTTGTGTAGAGCAGATTGTATTGAGGTTGCTCCATGGTTGGCGGAGTGAGGTTGTATTTTTCAGCAAACTCATAAGCTTCTCTAATTTGTGACTCTTCCCATTCGGACGTGCCCCAATAGATAATTTTCCCTTGTGTCACCAGGTTGTGCATTGCCCATACCGTTTCACCAATTGGCGTATCCGGATCAGCTCGGTGACAGAAAAATAAATCTAAGTAATCTACTTTCAAGCGCTTCATGGCCTGGTCGCATGCTTCTATGATATGTTTTTTGCTTAAACCCATCTGAGTTGGTAGAGGGTTTTCTTTGGCACCAAAAAATACTTTTGAGGATACGCAATAGGAATCTCGAGGATGGCTTAATGCATTTAAAGCTTCACCCATCACAATCTCTGATTGTCCATGGGCATAGGTTTCAGCATTATCAAAGAAATTGACTCCATGATCTAAACAAATACCAAACATTTGTTGTGCTAACTTTGCATCAACCTGATTGCTAAAGGTTACCCAAGAACCAAAGGACAAAGCAGAAACTTTTAAACCTGAATTTCCTAACTTCCTATATTCCATGTCAACTCCAATGCAGCACTACTTTACCTGCTTTTCCATCGTTCAATAATGCAAAGGCTTTCTCAAAGTCACTGTATTCAAAATTATGTGTAATTATATTTTTTATATCTAAGCCGGATTCAAGCAAGGCCAATCCCTTATACCAGGTCTCAAAAATTTCCCGACCATAGATAGCCTTAATATTAAGTGCTTTAAAAATTACTTTTGATAGGTCCAGAGAAATCTCACTACTCGGCAAACCTAGCAAAGCAACCTTGCCGCCCATGATCATATTATCTACCATTTCTTTAAGGGCCAATTCGGATCCTGACATTTCTAAACCAACATCAAATCCCTCTTTGAGACCCATTGCTGACATTTTATCTGAAATGGATTGTTCAGTAGGGTTAACAGTCTCCACATCACAAACCCGTTGTGCCAGAGCCAATCGTTCGTTGTTGATATCGGTTAATAGCACTCTTCTTGCGCCTATATATTGAGCGATTGCTGCAGACATTATGCCAATGGGTCCTGCACCGGTAATAAGAACATCCTCTCCTACCAAATCAAATGAAAGCGTGGCATGCACTGCATTGCCAAACGGGTCTAAAATGGCACCAAGTTCGTCCCCAACTGAATCAGGTAATGGCACTACATTGGTTTCAGGAACTGAAACGTATTCAGCAAATGCACCATCTCTATCTACTCCTAGATTTACAGTATCTGGATCAAGATGAAGTTTTCCAGCTTTAGCATTTCTACTTCTGGTGCCTGCAATATGAGATTCGACTGAAACTCTATCTCCGACATTTAGTCCTTTCACATCTGAGCCAATTTGATCAACGACTCCCATAAACTCATGACCGATAGTCATAGGTGTTTTTATGGCAGACTGTGCCCAATTGTCCCAATTCCAAATGTGTAAGTCTGTGCCACAGATGGATGTTGTTTTGACTTTTATTAAAACGTCTTTAGGCCCAATACTGGGCTTATCAACTTCGCTCAATACTAAGCCAATTTCACTTTTAGCTTTTACTAGTGCTTTCATATTACCCCAAGCTCTTTTCCAACTTCCTCGAATATTGTAACAGCTTTATCTAGTTCATTTTGTTTATGTTCGCTGGTAATCTGCAGCCTAATGCGTGCTTGACCTTTTGGAACAACTGGAAAAAAGAAACCAATAGCATATAAACCCTTGGCAAGTAGAAGTTTAGACATTTGCTGAGCTATTTTTGCATCACCAAGCATCACTGGCGTAATTGGATGATCGTCACCAATTACTGTGTATCCAAGGTTTTTTATTTGTGAACGGAAGTAGGAAGCATTTGTAGCAATGCGTGCCCTACGCTCTGAATCGACTTCGATTATTTCAAGAGCTTTAAGACTAGCTGCAACAATTGAAGGAGGCAATGCATTGGAGAATAGATAAGGTCTAGATCTTTGTTTAAGTAACTGAATCACCTCACTTTTGGCACACGTGAAACCGCCTGAAGCTCCACCCAAAGCTTTGCCGAGTGTGCCAGTTAAAATATCAACTTCACCCTCGAGACCAAAATGTTCTGCTGTGCCTTTACCGTTTTTACCAACAAAACCAGTTGCATGACAATCATCAATCATAATTAAGGCATCGTATTTTTTTGCTAATGGAACAATCTCGTCAAGTTTTGCATACGAACCATCCATAGAGAAGACGCCATCGCTGACAATTACCTTATGACGTGCACCTTGATCGTCCGCTTTTTTCAAGCAGTCTTCGAGTTCTGTCATATCGCTATGGGCATACCTAAAGCGCATTGCTTTCGAAAGTCGTATGCCGTCAATTATGGAAGCATGATTAAGAGCATCACTAATAATTGCATCTTCAGCATGAAAGAGTGGTTCAAACAAGCCGCCATTGGCATCAAAGGCTGCAACATAGAGTATGCAGTCTTCATAGCCTAGAAAGGTGCTTAACTTAGTCTCAAGCTGTTGGTGTAAATCATTGGTGCCACAAATAAATCTGACTGAAGCCATTCCAAAACCATCGGTTTCTAGCGCTTCGCTAGCAGCTTGCTTAATTTCGTTGTTATTGGCTAATCCTAAATAATCATTGGCACAAAAATTAAGCACATCTGAGCCATCTGATAAGCTTATGTTTGTTTTTTGAGGTGATGAAATATAACGTTCTTCTTTATAAAGCCCATCATTTCTGATATCTTCTATTTCTCTTTTGATGGACGAATAAAAACTTTTGCTCACAAAGAGATTATAATAAAAAACTAAAAAAACTGTGTATGCATAAAAGAACAAAAATAATTACAACAGTTGGGCCAAGCACTAAATCAAAAACATCGATCTTAAATCTGTATAAAAAAGGTATGAATGTTGTGAGAATCAACATGTCTCATGCCAGTCACGAGGATTTAAAAGAGATTATTGGTTACGTAAAGTCTTTAAACCGATCACTAAATCAGTCAATTGGTAGTATGGTAGATACCCAAGGTCCTGAAATAAGAACAGCAAAAACCTCTGATTCTCTTGAACTTAAAAAAGGTCAAGAATTGATCCTTACCCAAAAGAAGCTTAAAAAAGATAAAACCTTACCTGTAGATAATTTAAAGTACGTCAAAGGTATTAAAAAGGGTGGAAAAATTTCTCTTGATAATGGAGCAATTGAACTAAAGATTAAGAAAATTGATCTGTCTAACAACATCACTTGCGAGGTTTTAGATAGCGGGGTTATTGCTGGGAAAAAGCACGTTAATTTCCCTGGTGCAAAAATTAAACTACCCACACTAACGGACAAAGACAAAAAGGACTTGGATTTTGCATTAGAAATGGGCGTTGATTTTATTGCTCTTTCATTTTGCCGTTCAAAACAAGATTTACTGACGCTTAAAAAGTTTCTCAAAGATAGAGCAGAAAATGTTGAGACTTTTGTAAAAGTTGAAGACCAAGAGGGGCTCTCAAACCTAGATGAAATTGTAAAAAATTCCGATGGCGTTATGGTAGCCCGAGGAGATTTAGGGATCGAAACCGACATTACCAACTTGCCATATATCCAAAGAAAGATGATCAGGGTAGCAGCCAAACATGGCAAAAAGTCCATAGTTGCAACTCAACTTCTTGAATCAATGATCAAGAACCCACATCCAACAAGAGCTGAAGTGTCAGATGTAGCCAATGCTGTCTATGAGGGCACAGATGCTTTGATGCTTTCTGGAGAAACAAGCGTTGGAAAATATCCATTTAAATGCGTTGAATACATGCGTGATATTGCTCTGAATGCCGAGAGATCAGAAACACTTCAATTTCAAAATGGCTTTAAACAAGAAACAGACTGGCACACCTTAGCAGCCACAACTGTTAAATTGAGTGAGAAAATAAATGCCGACGCCATAGTGGTATTAACGAGAAGTGGTTTTACAGCCAATTTAATTTCACGAGCCAGGCCAAAAGTACCTGTATACGCATTTACTAATAACCCATCAACTCAAAGTAAATTATCTCTATCTTCTTCGGTTGAGAACCTTAGTCTGAAATTTACAAAAAACCATGAGAAAACGATCTTAGCAGCATTTGATGTTCTTAAATCAAAAATGAAACTTAAAGGTAAAAAGAAGTTTGTTGTGATATCGGGTATTTTTTCTGAAATCTATGCCGATGCAATTCAAGTTAGGTTTATGGACTAATGCAATTTAAAAACCTGCCTAATCAAGATCCATTCAAAAAATTTGAAGATTACTATCTGCAAGCCGAAGCAAATGGTCAGCCAATTGCTGAAGCTGGTTGCATCTCATCTGTAGATGTCGATGGGTCACCTCATGCTCGATACGTTAATTTCAAGTATTTTTTTGAAGATAATTTAATCTTCTTTTCCAGTTACAGCAGCAACAAAGCCAATGATTTCATCGCTAATGATAATGTTGCTGTAAATTTCTGGTGGGCTGCAACCAATGTGCAAATTAGATTGGAAGGCCAGATTTCAAAGTGTCCAGATATTTTTTCTGATGAACATTTTTATGGGCGCGAGCAGGGCAAGAACATTGCTGCCATTGCATCGGATCAATCGCAACCAATAGAGTCATACGAAATGTTGCAGGCAAAATTTGAACAAACCAAATCACTAATTGAATCCGGAGAACTAGAAGAAAAAAGACCTCAAGATTGGGGCGGTTACCAAATTAAGGTGTCTTATTTTGAATTCTGGGAAGCAAGTAAGGAAAGGCTAAATTACCGAGAATGCTATAAATTATCAGGAAATGATTGGGAAAAGTTTTTCCTTCAGTCCTGATAATATTGCAGATCAACTAACAGCTCTGGATTGATTCTATTGCCATTTAAATAAACCACCCAATGCAGGTGTGGTCCTGTTACTCTTCCGCTTGAACCAACTTCACCTATCAACTCTTTGGCTTCAACATTATCGCCTTTCTCTGCAACCCAGTCACTCATGTGACTATAAGACGTAAAAAGACCACCGCCATGGTTGATAAGCATCATTTTTCCACTGTAAAAATGCTCTTCAGCAATAACCACTACTCCTGCTTTAGGTGCATAGATTGGGTCACCCTCATTACCATCAATGTCTAAAGCCAAATGTGGTGATCTTGGATTGCCATTAATGAATCGTTTCTTGCCATAACCAGACGTAATGTAATTTTGAACCGGCGGGAAAAAATCAAAATTAAAATCGGTTTGTTCTGTAACTTGCTTTACTGCTTGGTTCACTTTAAGAGCTTCAGTATTTGCCCGAGCTTGATCCTCTGGGCTTAAATTAACCAATGAATTATTTGTTATGGTAATTCTTGATTCACCATAATCTACTGGCTGCATCAAGATTTCTTTACCAGCAACAAGGATTAATTCCTCTTCTGTAACGTAAGGCAAACCAAAAACTTCTTTGCTGCCTTTTCTTGTATTAATAACGTATCCCTCTCCTGCTTTAGCATCAAGAATTAAATAGCCACCAGAATCACCAACTAACTGAATTGGTGTTGCATAATTTTCTTTAACTAATGTAGTGCAAGAGGAAAGTATGAAAATAAAAATAAATGTTTTTAATTTAAGCATATGAACATTTGATGATAGAGTTATATTAATTAATTATGAAAACTTTTTCTAAGATTCTCTTCATTATTTCTGCTGCAGTATTTATGACGTCATGTGGTGGTGGAGGTTCGAGTGCACCTGCCCCTGCCCCTGTCCCAGCACCAACGCCAGCACCAACGCCAGCCCCAACACCAGCCCCAACACCTGAACCAACACCGGCTCCAGCTTCGTATCCGCTGCCTCTCAAGCTTTCAAAGATCGAGGTGTCATCTACTGATACAATTGCAAATACAGAAGAAACTGGAACAACAACTACTACAAAATATTCACAAAATAACAAAACCAATAGCTCTCATCCTCCAGCTTTTACCTATGCTGAATACCAGGCTTCGAGAAAATATGATGGCGGAAATTTGATAAATATCAATCCAGTATTTCAATATGAAGAGGAAGAGGAAGTTGTTGTAAATATAGAGCTTCAAGATGAGTATGGGCTTACAGTCGTCGATCCTAGTGGAGCTCCAATTTATATTTGGAAATCGACTTCAGAAGACGAAAAAATTTACGAAAATGATAGGAATGTTACAGTTGCAATAACTGAAACTGACCAAACATTGAAATTTGATGCTAATGGCAATCCAATTTTTGTTTATGCAACTACCGGAGATTGTCTGCTACAAACAGACGCTGCTGATGAAAGAATTTCTGTCAATGTTGTAAATGAAAATGGCGATGTATTTACAAATACAAATGGAGACACACTTGTTACCCCAATTGCAATTGAGGGTTGCACAGAACAATACCAAGATGATGAGCCAGTATATGAGCAGCAAACGGTCATACAACTAGTTGCAAAAGAGGTTGAATGTGATCTAAGCGGGCTGGAAGTTGAGATAATTAGAAGGTTCACAATGGACTATGACAATGGCTCTTCATTATTAATGGCCAGCATTCCAAATGAAATACTCAATAAAGAATGTGAAGTTTCGTATAGAGCAGGAAACATAATTGTAACCCCGCTAAAAACATACGATGTAACGGATGAATTTAATTCTATTCTAGGGAATACCATCGATGATTGGGTAAGAGTTTGGCCAGCCAACTGGGATGGAAGAAACGATTCCAATATTCCCTTGGTATCAATACAAACTAATAATGGTGGCGAAGTTTCTTCAAAACTTTATGAAATTTTAGTTGATACTGTACAAAATACTGTTACCTTTTCCCAGCTTGGTCCCTCTAGCTTAGATATGGGCCATAATGGCCAAAAGTTTGCTTACAACGGCAAATTCGTCATGCAAACAGCTGATAAAGACAATCAAAATTCAGACCATGAATACTTTTTAATTGAGAGAGGCGTTCAAGGCTTTACAATTATTGAACCAAGAATAAACAGCAATGGTATTGATTTAAATAATGGTTATATCTCTATTAACCATTACAATGCAATTGGCGGTGGACCTAACCAAATTCTATCGCTTGAAAATGGAAACTTTCTTCTAATTGGTGCTATTGGCAGTGGTGCATATGCCATGGTTTATGATCCAGAAACAAAAAGCTTTGTTGAGCGCTTTGGAGACTACCGCAAACCAAGTAATACTGGAGGAGAAGACGATGTATTTAGTGACTATTACGGTTGTGAAACGAGTGAACCAAACGCAAATGTTGTGCCTGCAGACCAATTTAACGAAAGAAATCAATTTACTTGCAAAAATATAAAAGATATTCGCCTAGCAATAGGGGCAAATACTGGAGGCATAACTGGAAGATATGGAGATTGGATTCTTTCCGGGCTTGAAGAAAATGTAGATTTTGGTTGGCAGAAAAATGTTGATGTAGCCTGGAATAGTAAAACTTTTGAAAGTACTGGGGTACTAAGTTGCTACCCTCATACCAAACCAGGCGGAACATCAAGAGGTAGTGACCAATGTGGTACACGAAAGCATCACTCCGCATTTAGAAATATCATCATAACCATCTCCAATAATGGGCGATTATACACGCGTTACAATTTGGATGATCAGTCAGAGGATCACGTGGATATCACAAACCTAGGGATAGTAGCAGGAGATGATTTTAATGTTTTTAAAGATCTTGTAATGATTGATGTTACCGAGTCATCCGATGGAGACCGCATCTGGCTGGAAATTAATTTTGAAGATAATGCTGCTTATGATCGAGGAGTCATTGAGGATGGCGGTCTTAAAGTCGTGAAATTCGTTCAATAATTTAGCTACACTAAAACTTTTGAAAAAATAAGCTGGCGGAGAGAGAGGGATTCGAACCCTCGATACGATTACTCGTATAACACCTTAGCAGGGTGCCGCTTTCGACCACTCAGCCACCTCTCCGGAAGAGTTATGATACTACAAAATTATTAAGTATTAGTCTGAACCTTCAACTTCTTTTCGAAATAAAGATAGCTCCTCTTCCGAAAAGTCACTGCAAAAACTAAATGGTGGTTTGGGGTTTTTAAATTCTGAAAATTGCCTTACTGCAATCCAACCCAAGAGACACCTTTCTTTAATTTCTAAAGTGGAATCTGATTCCAGTTCTTCTAGCAGCTGGCTACGCTTAACAGGATTATTGTTCATCTGAATTAAGCCTGCCTCTGGATTATCTAAAGTCAAATAAGATTGATTTTCTAAAGTAAATTTTTCCCAGTTCTGTTGTTTTCCAAAAGCATTTGGATCGCCATATTTTGCTATGTTGGACCAGAACGTCATCATCTGATCACTTAAAGCGTCTCTACCTGAAGCCGATGAATCTGGAAAAAGTATTGGTTTGATGTACCAAGTTATCGGCGGCATATCAAAAGATGCAGATAAAAAAGGGATATCTATGCCGTGAGCAGCTCCTAAGAAGAGACCATAATCACCAGCGAAACCATTTAGCTGTTCATCCCAATCAAATCTATAGGAATAAAGATTATCATTTGATTCAGTCATTCTTCTTAAGGGTTCCTCTGCTCCTCTATAACGCCATATATCGCTTCGATATTTATTCCAGCTTCTTAGATTTTCTTCACTTCGTTTCAAGGCTCTTCTAACCTCAAGAGTAGTCTGATAAAAATAATCTGAATTAATATACCAATAGTTCATCTCATCTTTATTTGTTCCTGCAACAACAACTATATTTGGGTCAACTTTTTCAAGTCCCTCATAAATGCCATTTTTGGGCACCACAATGCCGTCTCTAATGGTAATTGGTGTTATGGGGTAAGGGTGCTTTTCAGCAGTATCAATATATTTTTCATAAACTTCTTTAGAGCTGAGGTTTCGCAAATAATCGACTATTTCATTTGAGTTTGTTAAATACTTAATATCCTCTTCAAATATTTTTTCTGAGGATAATTCAGATTCCGATGTGGCAAATTCTAGAGAGTGAGATGTAACATACCCAGACTGACTGATAGCTTTATGGAATAGCCCATCGGATAAAGGTGAGGCTAGAAGTGTAAGTATATTATGGCCGCCTGCCGACTCGCCAAAGACTGTTACATTCTCTGGATCGCCTCCGTAAGCAGCAATATTATTTTGTACCCACCTAAGGCCTTCAAGTAAATCTAAGTGGCCAAAATTTGCTGACTGGTCTAGGCCACTTGAGGTATCCTTGATGAAATCTGAGGCAAACCAACCAAAAATACCCAATCTATAGTTGATGGTTACGACTATGACATCTTTACGCTCGGCCAATCTTGAATAATCATAAAAACTTCCCGAACCCCAAATATTGGACCCGCCATGAATCCAAAACATCACTGGTAATTTATTTTTTTCTATCTCAGAACTATTCTTAGGCACATATATATTCAAGTAGAGACAATCTTCATCGCCTGTTATAAGACTTCTATTGAAAAGTGAGGAATTATCTTCCGGCTGTATACACTCATTTTCAAATCTTGTGGCATCAACAATCTCATTCGATGAAAATGGTCTGGGAGCTCTCCAACGTAAATCGTCTACAGGTGCTTCAGCGTAGGGTATGCCACGAAAAACATACAAACCATCTTCAACTGATCCGATGGCTGTGAGCTGAGGTGACGACACTTGAATTTTATTATTTGCAGATGAATCAACAAAATTAGATGAACAGCTAGACAAAACAATAGCAAGAAATAAAAACCCAACAAATTTTCTCATTTTTAAATTAATTTTTTAATTGCCTCTGCAAGAGCCTTAAATTTTTTTGCAAGGTCATTAACCTCTTGACTACCACCTTGTGCAAAATCGTTCCTTCCTCCACCTCGGCCATTGAAGGAATTATTAACTAAATCAATAAGCACCTTCGCTGTATGATCCTCTAAAGAAGAGGTGACAATATAAGATAGTTTGTCGCCTTCATCTGAAAGCAGGATTGAAAAGGACTTGCTGTCCTCCTTTAAAGCTTTATCAGCTTGCCTTCTAAGCATATCAACAGAAGCATTTTTATAGAGAATTGCCTCTCCATCTCCTTTCTTGGTTTTAAAGGATTCAGTAGATAAAGTTTCAGAGCTTAAACTTTTTTCTGACTTTTTATTGGCCTTTAATTTTTTGTTCTCTTTGATTAAATCTTGGATTTTTTCCACCATACTCTCAGATGGAACATTCAATAAACCTTCAATTTTATCAATTAAGGATATGGCCTCTTTTGATTTTTTGACTAAATTTGAACCAGTAATTGCTTCTACCCTCCTTACTCCTGCCGACACAGACGATTCGCTTGTTATGACCAAACCACCAATATCCGAAGTATTCTTTACATGAGTGCCTCCACAAAATTCTACCGAAAAATCACCACCAATGTTTAAAACTCTGACATTATCGCCATATTTATCGCCAAAAAAGGCCAAAGCACCAGTTTCTAGGGCATCCTCATAACTCATAATCCTTGTTTGTGTTGCAACCTCACTCTCTATCTGCTCGTTTACTAAATCTTCTATTTCAGATATTTGTTCTGCAGACAGTTTGCGCTCATACGAGAAATCAAATCTTAACTTTTCATCGCTTACCAAGGATCCTTTCTGTTCAACTGCATCTCCAAGAGTTTTTCTAAGAGCAGAATGAAGCAAATGGGCTGCCGAATGATTTCTCATTATTTTTTCTCTTCGCTCAAGATCAATTGTTAAATCAAAACTTTCGCCCACTGAAATTGTGCCGTCCAAAATTTTTATATGATGAATATTGAAATCGCCTGACTTCTTACAGTCCTCCACTAAACAATAAGTATTTTCATTTTTTGCAACTCCTGTATCTCCAATCTGTCCGCCCGATTCAGCATAAAAAGGAGTTGTTGAAAAAATTGCAAATCCTTCCTGCTCTAAGCTAGATTGAGGCTTCCCATTTGAATCAAATAAAGCCAGACACTCCCCATTGGTTGAACTTTCTTTGTAGCCTAAGAATTGGGATTCAAGGCCAGAATCTACAACAAGATCTTTGACATTAAACATGGAATGCTGCTTTGAGCCTTCTTTTTGCTTTTTCATTAATGCTTCAAAAACATCATCCTCTAGCTCAAAACCCCTTTCCTCCAACATCGTTTTAGTTAAATCAATTGGAAAACCATAAGTATCGTGCAGCTTGAATGCTATTTCGCCGCTTAATTTGGATTGTTCTGATGCTGGTAAATTCTCTTCAAATATCTTGATGCCCAAGGCCAATGTTTTAAAGAAAGATTCCTCTTCAAATTTGAGTTTTTCTCCTACCAATTCAATATTTTTATATTCATTGGTAAAGTCATTTTCTAGGAAATTATTATAGTAATTTAGCGATTTGAACAGAAATGGCTCTCTTGCTCCCATCTTGTAACCATGTCTTACTGCTCTTCTAATTAATCTTCTAACTACATAGCCTCGCCCTTCATTTGAAGGGTAAATCTGTTCTGCCATTAAAAAGAATATCGCTCTAACATGATCAGCAATTACATTTAAAGATTGATCATTAGGTTCTGGAAATATTGGTTGTATTTTTTCTTTAAAATTCTTAAACACATCGACTTCAAAATTAGACCCTACTTTTTGCAATACTGAACAAATTCTTTCAAGACCCATACCGGTATCAACGCATTTATTGGGCAGAGGGTTTAAATTGCCATCCACATCTCTGTTGAACTCCATGAAAACTAAATTCCAGATTTCAACATACCTTTCACCCGTATCGCCTTTACCAGGCGGAACGCCCTCAAAGCTTGGGCCATAATCGTAAAAAATTTCTGAGCAAGGTCCGCACGGTCCTGTATCGCCCATCGCCCAAAAATTATCCTCATCACCCAGTCTTGAAAATAATTTAGGGTCTATTCCTATTTCATTAAACCAAATTTCTTCTGACTCTTTATCTTCTTTATGCACTGTTATCCAAAGTTTATCTTTAGGTAACTTCAATTCCTCCGTTAAGAATTCCCAAGCATAATGTATTGCCTCTTTTTTAAAGTATTCACCAAAACTGAAATTCCCAAGCATTTCAAAAAACGTTTGGTGTCTTGTGGTAAACCCAACGTTCTCAAGATCATTGTGCTTGCCACCAACTCTTAAACATTTTTGTGATGTGGTTGCAGAATAGTTTCTTGATTCAACACCTAAAAATGTATCTTTAAACTGGACCATCCCTGCGTTGGTAAACAACAGACTGTCATCACCATGCGGAACCAAATCACTTGAATCCATAATCTTATGATTTTTTGATTTGAAATAATTTAGAAAGGCACTTCTTAGTTCATTAATCTGCATTTTTTAACTCTTTGCTGAAGTATTTTGATTTCTCAATGTAATGTTTGGCGCTCAATGACAAAAATTCAATCTCCTCTTCCGTTAACTCTCTGATTAATTTAGCTGGACTACCCATAATTAAACTATTTTTTGGAAATTCTTTGCCTTCTGTAATTAGTGAATTTGCTCCAATTATGCAGTTTTCACCAATTTGAGCATTATTCATTAATACACTGCCCATTCCAACGATTGTATTTGCTCCAACATTAGCGCCATGCAATATTACTTTATGACCTACAGTAACGTTCTCTCCTATCACAACCTTAATTCCCGCATCTGTATGAATAACAGAGTTATCTTGAATATTTGCTCCTTTGCAAACCTTAATTTCATCGTTGTCCCCCCTAATGGTTACATTAAACCAGACTGAAACATTATCTTCCATTACAACATTCCCGATAACATCTGCAGAGTCTGCTACCCAAACGGTGTCGTTATTAAATTTAGGATGCAAATTGCCTAGGCTATAAATCATAACTTTATTATAATGAGTATCTGTAATCTTTATGAATTTTTGTTCAAATTGTGCTTCAGCAAATATTGAAAAAAGAATACCCGATGATGATAATCTGCCACGGGATATTTGCTCAGAGTGTGGAGAAATTTTTTATTCCAACCCAAACATAGTCACGGGGGTTCTGCCTTTTACAAATAATAACGAAATTCTACTTTGCAAAAGATCAATAGAACCAAGATCTGGGTATTGGACTTTGCCTGCCGGTTTTCTTGAAAATGGTGAGAGCATTGAAGAAGGTGCCCTCAGAGAGACACAAGAAGAAGCCAAACTACTTG
>Ga0222719_10003588_pt1 | contig 13739 bp, 22 predicted proteins | sample C33_34DmetaG_FD_165039 | JGI IMG/M metagenome (GOLD analysis project Ga0222719, IMG submission 165039) | Estuarine water microbial communities from San Francisco Bay, California, United States - C33_34D | ecosystem: Environmental > Aquatic > Marine > Unclassified | place: USA: California...
CTGTTGATAAGTTGATGTATTATATATGAGTCCTTTTCCACTCTAACATTTGAATCTTTACCTATCATTCTGTTTTGTTTGTTTTTATGAAATGTGATAACAACTTCATCTTGGTAAACACATTGTTCTCTATCGATTCTATTTCTAACATGTGATTTACGAACATGTGGAAACCATTCTTTGTTTTCATGAAATATTTGCCAGACATTATTGAAGTCTGAATCGATTGCTATTTTCATGCAAAGAATTCTTCTAGTGTTGATACTGCAACGTTCTTAAATAAATCTACAGAGGTGTCTTTACTAAAACACCATACGTTTTCTATGTACATCTTATCAAAGAATTCATGCAATGCTTCTTGGTCAAACTCACCATCTTCTGTTGCAAATACATTTTTACCTTGTGGTCTTTGCATGATTCTCATGCCAACTTGACCAATGAAATTGTTTCTTAACATATCAACGAGTTCATCACCTGACCTGTATCGTTTACCTTTTATCTTAGGGTCTAAAATGTTTATCATTAATATGCCTGTATCACTAAGAGCATCGAATGATTTTTGTGAAACAGGTAGATAGAACTCGTCTCTCCACTTTTCATATTCGTTAAACTTTGCCCATGATTGGTCTTCTTCATGTTCACCACCTTTGTTGTATTCTTCTGTTGAGAAATATGGTGGAGATGTGAATGCACAATCAATTGGTGGTAATGTTTCGTATGGTAGATTCTCTGCACCACATCTATAGATTGTAACTTTCTTTGAACCCTCTGAAATGAATTTATCATCTTCAAAATACATGTAAGGTTCATTGCCTGTTAGTATTTTTTCATATGCAACACATTGTTTTTTGTATTGTTCAAAGACATTTGGATTTGGGTCGCAACCATAATACTCATCTGCATTCGAAGTATAGAAACCACAAAGTCTATCACCCCAACCACATGATGTATCTAAAATAGTTTTTGCTTGTGTAAGTTCATAGATTGCTCTTGCGACATTTGGTTTGAACTGAGTTGCAACGTAAGTGCCTAATCTGAATGATGATATGTAACTCTTCTCTGCAAGTTCACCACCCACTAATCGTTCTTCACCATCAATCTGAACTTTCTTAACACCGTTGATGCCTCTCCAAATCGGACCTAGACAACTCCATATTTCTTTTGCTGTCCCAGATTTGAAAACTTCTACAGGTGATTTGTAACCATAACTGCCACATGCGAGTCTTAAATGTTGATGAAAGTAATCACTTGCATCATTAAATGTATGAGTTGAATCAATAACACCTAGTCCGTATTCATTGAAGTCATATTTGTAATCATCGTATTTTTCTAAGACTTCTTTTTGTAAATCTTTAAATGCTGTTACATCACGGAATGGGTCTGAATCTTTAAGTGCGAGAAACATTTTTGTGTATCTCTCTTCAGAGATAATCTTCATAGGATATTCTGGTCTTTCAGTAGCAATAAATTCAGCAAGTGTTTCTCTAAAAAGTTCTTTGCCAAATTCATCGTTCAAACTTTGAAAGGTATGACTATCTAGGATAGGCACACCTCTCTCGTTTGTATTCTGTTTAAGAACTTGGTATAGTTTATCCGACAAAGTCCTCACCATCTTCCCAACCGCAACCTGTTAGTCCACCTGCTTGTAAACCTTGTAGAGTTCTAAGAACTTCTTTATGGTTTCTTCCAGTGTCTAGTGCATTGATTGAGGCATGTTGAATGACTCTGTTTTTATCAAAGATAAAGGTTGCACGATAACATACACCTTCTTCTTCGTTAACAATACCTAATGCAGATGATAATCCAAGTCCACAATCAGCGGCAAGTGTATGTCTGATATTACCTATCAATTCATTCTCTTTTTTCCATGCTAATTTACAGAACTCGTTATCACCACTAATACCTATCACGTTTGCATTGTCGACTAGAGTGTCAAAACCAGCAATCTCTGTAGGACATATAAAGGTAAAGTCTTTTGGATAAAAGTAAACTACTGACCAGTCATGTTTTAATGGTTGATAGTTTTCTTCTACACTAACTCTCACAAATTCGTTGTTCTCGTTAATTCCTTGCAATGAGAATGCAGGAAATAAATCTCCAACTGTTAACATAATATTCTCCTTTATATAAGATACTCCCATTATATTACAAACAGGAGTATCTGTAAAGAGAGTTTTTACTTAATTTTGATAGATACTGGTTTATCTTCTTCAGGAATAACTCTGACTAGTTTGACATGTAGAATACCATCTTTCATGTCTGCACCACTGACTTCAACATCGTCTGCAAGTGTAAAACTTCTTTTGAAAGCTCTAGATGCAAGTCCTTTGTGGACAAAATCTTTTGAGTCTTCATCGAGTTTACCTTCAATGGTTAAAAGAGTTTTCTCTTTAGTGATTTCAATATCTTTCTTACCAAATCCTGCAACTGCAAGTTCAATGCAAAAGTTTTCTGCATCTTCTTGTACTATGTTGTAAGGTGGGTAATTAGTTTGAGTGTGACTTGATAGACGATTGAGTTCATCAAAGTATCTATCGAATCCAATTGTGAGTGGTCTGAATTGACCAAATATATCTAAATGCGTCATATGTTTCTCCTTTAATAAGCAAGTTAATATAAGTGTAGACCCGTTTTGGCATCTACACTTATTATATATGTCTCTTTATAGATTTTTCAAGGGGCTTTTATAAAAAAAGTGACCAAACTTTATTGATTCTACCTGACTTCATTAGTTTATGTAATGTCTTCATGCCATTCTCTCCAATTCTGAGAACTCACATGTTTTAAAGCCTGAAGAGGTTTCAATTCTATAAGTTTTATGGATTTTCTTCTCTTGGAAGTATAATTTACCTCTCAGACAATCAGGTGTTACTATATTACCTTTGTAATATGATTTGTCTTTAAGTTCAAAGATAAGTGAATTGTTTTTCATCACATATACTTTGTTCACATCGGATTTTTCTATTGTGTGGTGGTCTGCTTGTGCAAATCCGACTAAAAACAAGGCAGACACTAATGCATATTTAAGCATATCTATCTCCTGTTATGTTGTAACTATCCGACAACTGGACTTCGGTTTCCCTACTTACTCTTTGTGTCTTAATTGTTACTGTTTCATTCCTGTCACAATTGTCACAGGATTGTCATAAAGTATTTAGTCGTTTGCAATACTAATTATGGTAGATATTTCAATATCATGAAATTTATTAGTTTTTAGATTTAATACAACAATCTTATTAGAATCACTTTGAAACTTTCTAGGAACTGTACACCTCATCTTGTGAATTTTTTCAGATGTGAGAGATTGATACTCTACAATTTTTTCTTGTTGATATAATTGGTCAAATACTTGCTGAAATGTCATTTTTTTAATTAGATGCAATTAGATAGGCACTTGACCCATTTGGATAATGATTTTCTATTGTTTCAACAGTTCTCCATCCATGTCTCTTATTATACATTTCAACTGCTCTGTTGTTAACATCAATATAAGCATATACTAATGGATAATTTTCCATCAAAAATGTCATTATATCATCAGCACAACCTATTACTTTTCTACGAACACAAATATCTAACCAATACCATGCTAGTTCGTTGTCTAGTTTTTCTTCGTATCTTATCAAACCGATTGCATAACCAACAACTTTGTCATTATCATCGATAGCAACCCATGAGTCTGTCAAAAGTTTTTGCAATGTATACCAATATTCGAGTGACCATAATTCATTTTGAGGGTGAAAGTGTGATGTATGTTGAATGTCATGGCATTCAGGAATGTCTTCTCGTTTTAATTTTCGAATACGATACATGCTTTTCCTATTTTGTTTCTTCTCACAATCTCATTCTTAACTTTTTGACGAAGTTTAGGAATTACAGGTTTGTTGTATGCTTCAATTAATTCTGCATTTGATTTACACTTCATATACTCATGAACAGTTGTGACCTTCTTTGTGTTTCGGTCAACTTGTTTTGATGTTTTTCCAAATTTTATAGGCATGATATCTCCATAATTTAATAGTGTTATTTATCGTTTCTGGCACCTTCTACTTGCACGGTCTATGACCTCTAAATTATTATTCACAACGTATGCTGTCATGAGCATTGGAAAAATTATATCTCCGTACGTTAGCATATCAACTTCATATAATGAATCGAAAGGAGATAAAAATAATGCCTTATGTAGTATTAATCTATCTCTATGAGGTATTTCTGGTAACAAAGGATTTGCTTCAAAGACACAATCATAATCCATACCTCTTACAGTTGTCCAAACATCTGCCGCCTGTAAAACCCAAAATGTATAATAGACACTTGGGTGAATTGGTTGATTAAAGATTAATGGGTGTGAAAATTCTAACTTTTTCGGACTTTCCTTTAACGAGTATTCTATCGACTTCTGTAAATGCTCTTGATGGACAGAGTCGATAAGTTCTTTCCGATAACAACACGTCCACCCCCTCATAATTGCGAGTTTGTCCTTCGAGTCTAGCACCGAGGTTGACTGCATCTCCAATGACGGAATAGTCAAATCTAAGTTCTGACCCCATGTTTCCGACAATACATTCTCCTGTGCTGATGCCAATACCGACATTAATAGGAGGGAGATTGAGAGGAGCAAGTTCTTCATTTAATTTTTTTGTTGCTTCTAATATTTCTAATGATGACTTGACTGCCAACTCTGCGTGGTCTTCACAATCAAGGGGTGCATTCCAAAAAGACATTATACAGTCGCCCATATACTTGTCTATAGTACCTCTATTATTTATGATTATCTTCGTTTGGACATCTAAGAACTTATTAATGAGTTCTACAAGTCCCTCTGGGTCATCTTTGTTTTTATATGCCTCTGAGATTGGCGTAAATCCACATATGTCCATAAACATGAATGTCATCTCTCTTCGTTCTCCACCTAACTTGAGTTTGCTAGGGTCTTTTTGTAGTTCTTCAACCATGTCAGGAGATAAATATTTTTGGAACTGCTTCTTAATTTGTTCTTTGAGTTGATACGTTACATAGTATTTGTTGAATGAAGCATGACCAAAAACAATCATTGAGGACATTGATGACAAGAAAGTATCGAAAAGAACGTACTCAGAAATCCAAATATAATAACCCCCACCCAATTGAAGTCCAATTATACCTAGACTCACTATCGCCGAAAGACTTGTGGGAAGTTTGTAAACCACTGCCAGAATTAATAAAAGCACTGCCAGTAGAACGACAACTTCAAGAAATTCAAGATAGTAGGATTGTTGTATACGAACTTCTTGCAAGACGGTTTGGATTAGGTGTGCTTGAACTTCATGAGGATACATTGTACCCACTGGAGTTGAAATTGGATTATTCAATCCCTCAGCAGTTAGACCCCATACTAGAACCTTGTTTGTAAGGTCAGTATCGATTAACTCACTTGCTGAAATACGATTGAAATGATTCCAGTATGAAATCATAACATCACTTGTTGGTGTTGTCTCTATGGGTGATGCTTTTCCCATTCGCACCCATTCTATACCTGTCTCTGCTGTAACCCTAGTCTGATAACTTGGCATATCATATAATGCTCTGAGTGTTTCTAATGCTAGAGATGGATATATTTGCTCATTTGCGTACACAAGCAAAGGGGCACTTCGTATCGTACCATCAAAATTAGACGTTCCTGAGACGGCTGGTGTTGCTACAGTGACACCTACACCATAAGTATTGTTCTGTAATATTTCAACTGGACTAGCAATTCCATCAAATTTCCATATAGAATCTTCAATTGAACCATTACCAAATGTAGATGTAGGGACAAAAGGTGCCGAGCCAGTGTTTTTCTGATTAGTTGGTTGAGATGATAAAATTGTCAATCTATTGATTAAACCCTCTGCAAAGAGCTCATCTTGGCCGAATCTGTCTGGTTCAGTAAAGGCAATTGAGAAGACATGCGTGAGTGAAGGGCTTGTCGAAAGTAAAATCTCTCTGTATATATCTCTAGGCCAGGGAAACTGTCCATATTTTTCTAATGAATTCTCGTCTATATCTACTAAAACTATATCAGGTACGTGAACCTTTTCTTCTTGTTGATGTAAGTAATCGAACCAGGACCAAGATATGTTTTCTATGAAATATGGATTCCAAATCTTTAGACCAACTAAAAGACCAATAGTAACAAGAACCGTTTTCCACGAATACATTAATTACCTTGAGTTACTGATACTGAACAACCACCTACTGTTGCACATGATTGTGATAATGAATATGATTGTGTAGTTGTACCTTGTTGTAAAAGATTTAATGCAGTTCCATAACTACCTGACAAGTTAATTGTTGCTGTATGTCCAGTATCCCTTTGAACCACTGAAACATCATTATCGTTATTACTAATTGTTAAGTTAAGAGTCTTTGCACCATCACCTCTTTGTTCAACATACACATCATTATAACTACTAAAAATTAACTGATTATATGTGTGTCCACCATTACCTGAGTTTGCTTGCCAACCTGCAACATTATTATAACTTCCGTGTATGTCTAAATTAGCATAATGACCACCACTTTCATTTCCATCATAATAGAATGTTGTATCAGATGCATCATCTAGTTTACCACCTTGACCCCAACGGATAGAATTGTTCGAGCCATCTAAGTGCCAAAGGTCTATTGTATTTTGATTTGTTCCATCATTGTTTTGATATAAATGTAATGACATATTTGCACCATTAAGATATGAATAAGCATCATACATTTTAATTTGATTATTTGCACCATATTGTTCAATGTTCAAAGAGAAGTTATCCCCACCAGTTTGGTCAATGGTAATTTCGTTATCGTCTGCATTTGATGACAAAGATATGCCAATCAAAACAAATATGTAAAGAAGTGGACCTAATTTCCCCATGGTCTTATCCAATACTTAAATATAAATTCTCTTATGTTTTTCCACATAACTCTATTTAGTTTACTTGCCTAATAAAGATTTCAATTGCTTTATCACCCGAACCAAATTCTATGATACCTGAGTAAGACTCTGTTACTGTTTCTAATGAACCAGAGTTACCATTTTGTATAACAATTTCAATTATACCATTTATAGTTCTAAAGAATACTAAGTCACCATCTCTCTGAAATATATTATACTGAGAATCAGAATTAAATCCAATAGAGGCACCATCAAGTTGAATGTCTGCACCTGAAGTTTGCTGAACATCTTTAAGTTTGTTTTTTGTTTTTACCAATTCGTCAACAACGTCTAATACGTCAACGAGAAAGTCTACATCTAAGAAATCAATATCTAATTCTGAGAACTCTAAGTCTTCTGCTGTGTCTTCAAGTGCATCTGTTTCGAGTTCATTGAATTCTAAAAAGTCTACATCTAATATTCCTTGGTCTTCATCTTGTTCATCTCTATAAGCATCTTCCATTTGCTTTTTTACTTCTGGTGGTGGATTGACGATGAACATATTGTCAATCATGTTTGGTGTAATATTATTAATTGTAAGTGCAGTTGTTGGTGCTGTATCAAGTGTAGATACCATAGTTGCTTGATATGGTTGATTTAATGTTACTTCACCACCTAAGTTTGACACTACTATTTCGCCACTTGATTCTCCTGTCTCTTCGTCTGGGAGTAAAATAACAAGTGACCTACCAATCTCATCTACCGTTGTAGTGAAATCTGTTCCCTTGATTGATATTTGTGCTGTTGGTGTGGAAACATTTACGTTTGCTTTATTAATTCTGTTTCCTAAACCTGATGTAAATCTTGCAGTCCCTTGTACCATTCGTAATGACATTTTAGAAAGATTAGGGTCTGGGTCGTAATATGCCTCATCAATGTAAGCATATGTATGTTCGGTCATGTCGAGAACTTCATTGTCTAAAAAGACAATCTTCATTCTACCATTGACTGTTTGTGCTTCGTCTTTGAGAAGTATTTCAGTGCCAACTGGATTATTAATTTGCTCTGAGTCTCTTGTTAAGAATCCATTTCCTGATTGTTCAACAATATCACCAATGGGATTGCCAAAGGCAACCCCACTGATTAACAAAGTATTAAGAATCGCTAGACGAATCTTTTTGATTAATTTGAATGACTGCATTCTCACTATCTACACTGAGATTTATTATCGCATTTGGACTTGTACAACTTGCACTTGCAGTTGCACATGTTCCTGATAATTGATTGATGTCAATATTAGCATCTGAACCATCTAATGAAAGTGTTAGACTCGGTTCACCATCGTTTTGTAAAGTATTGATGTCGTTTGAAGAGCCATCAATATCTAAATTCCATACGATGTTATCTGCTTCCCAATCTATATCAAAGATATTAGATGAAGAACCAGATTGGAGAACTAAGTCTGCGTTCAAGAATTCTGCTGAGTTAACATAACCCTGGTCGATATCGAATGTGTTTGAATCACCAGTGATGACAAAATTTATGTCACCGTTATCTGCTGAACCAATATATCCAACGTCCCAATCAAAATCATTTGAACTACCTGTAACATTTAGTATTAAATTATAACTATCTGCTATAAATGGTCCATATAATTTGTTAGAGTCACCTAAGAAATCTATATCAAAATCCAAAGTAGCACCAGTAAGTGTCATTGAAGATAATGAGCCAGATGAACCGTCATCACCTCCAATTTTGTTACCAAATCCTACTTGGTCAATATAAAGTTTTAAAGTATCACCAACTTGAGTGATTTTGACCTCGTTATCATCAGTGGCTTGTGCGAAAATTAAACCTGTCGACATTAATAAAATTAAACTAAGTAGTTTATTCATTTTCGTTATACCCCTTTATTTCCCAGAAACCTCTATCGTGTCCCTGGTATATTATTTCTAATACTGCCGCTTCAATGGCAGTCCTTGTAGCATAAGTCACTGACTCATTGTTACCAACTCCGTCTTCATACTCTATGAGTTGTGTTCCTTCTTCGATGAATCTAAAGATATCACCGGCAGAACCATAACTCAATATAGTCTTACGAGTTTGTACATTAAGTAATACTTCACCTGTTAGTACACTAACTGCTCTCATCGATATAGTGACGGCATCTTTTCGATACTGTCTTGCCATACCAATACCTAGTGTCCGTGCGCCTCGTCCACCTGTGAGTAGATTAGTATCATAACCAATTACACCACCTTCTATTATTATGCCAGCAAATAAAAGTGGTTGTAAATCTTCGACTTCATCTGTGCCTGTAGCACGAGCATAGTCTTGTCTTGCTGAACGGATAATTTGTCTCTCTCTAACTAATGCATCGATTCCGTTTCTCTCAACAACACGAAACCATGTTCCGTTTCCTGCTGTCTTCAATGCATCAATCACCATTTCTACACCACCTTGTGTAACTGCTGTAGAGAATGATGCTATGTTGTCAACTGATTTTCTTTGTCCTGTTTTGTCTTGAAAATTATATACTGCAAGAACTGGTCTCTCTTTTGCAGGTGGTAATTTTAAAAGTTCAATGTAACTTGGAAGTTTGACAACCTCTGGGTCATCAACACAAATATATGGCATTGCTCTCTCAAAAGTTCTACCACTTGCCTTAGCATAGTTCCATAAATCATGGTTATATTCTTCACCCCATGTTTCTGGATTACAATCTTGTGGATTATCAGACCATCTCGGAACTGATGCACAACCTTGTAATAAAAGAACTAATGCTAAGAGGTATCTAACCATCTCCACCACCAGCATCAGGGTCTTGAGCAAAGTTTCCTGTTCCTACAGGTATCTCGATAACTGTCTCTGTACCGTCTGCTGAAGTGACTGTTAATCTTATAAACTCAGCACCTGATTCATCTGTAATAACTTCCCAGGTAACTACATTACCTTCTAGTACAAACGAACCGAATCCTGCTGGATTATCATTTGCAAACATTGACTCGACAAGTTGTTTTGCAAATTGGGCATAGATTCTTGATTCTAGATTACGGATAAATTTTGCTAAAACAGTATTGTCTGCCTCCCTTTCGGCTGCTTTTCGAGCTGATTCTAAGGCATCTTCTATTTGTTTCTTACGTGAAAATTCTTGGTTCTCAATGGTAAGATAATGGGCACCCGTGCCAACACCACTGAATGAAGGATTTTTAAATCCGAATTTGATTTCATCAGCGAATACTAGTGGCGTTATTAGAAATAATAACGATATTAATTTATTCATTTTTAGTTGATTTAGATTCCTGTTTCTTTTTTTCATTTTCTCGGTATTCTAAAACAACATCAACTTTTTCTTTAAGGCGAATTAAGTCTTGGTCAAGCATTCTTGTTTGGTCTATGACTCGTATCAATGCAAAATGCATCTTCTCTATTTCTGGGTCTATGTGTTCACCAATAAAGTTCCATACAAAGTAAACAAAATAGCCAAGTCCTACCATCATAACTACAGGAAATCCATAGTCGGTAATCAATTCTACAATCATTGGGACTTCTGTTTCCACTAGTCCCTCCTTACATCAAGTTTTCCGTCTTCTATAAAGTTTTCTGCTCTAGCAACTCTCTCTATATCTGGTCTCAACTCTAATGCACTTGACACTAACATATCAATCTTAATCATTTCGTTTGACATTGTTCTTGCACGATTCTCTAATGATTCACAAAACATTGTTAGTGTTTTTATATTGTCAACTATACCTTCCATGATTTGTTTGATGACTATGAATATAAAAAATCCCATGACTAATGCCATTGCGATTGGTACACCAACATCACCTATCAAATCAAATATAGTTTCCATACATCTATTTATAATTTTTGATAAAAGAAAGGGGTCGAAAAGACCCCTTTTGTTAGATTAAGAACTAAGTTCTTACTTTTTTAATTGAGAATGAATCTCACTGATTACTGCAGCTTTTGTTCCTGATTTTTTAACCTTAAGGTTTTGTTTCTCAGCAAGTTCTAATAATTGCATCTTTGTTAGAGTTTTCAACTCTGCTTTAGAAGTGATTCCATTGTCGTTTTTGTCTGCAACAACAGGTGCCTTTGCAGGTGCCTTAGTTGAGACTTCGACTGAACCAGTCTTCTTATTTGTAGAAACAAAGTATGCAATTACACAAACTACAACAATTATTCCAACTATTTCCATAATATACTCCTATTCGAATAGTAATGATACTGTTATTGTATCATATTTATTACTTATCTAAAAGAGGGTTTTTATCTTTTGCTTTACCAATTGCTAGGGCAAGAACCTCTAACCATTTGTAAACCTTAGCCCATAATTTGTCGTCTGCTGGTGTTGGTGTCATCGCAACGATAACTGAGCATATTGAGATAACTACTGGAACTACCATAAGTAAATTCCAAATCCCCATGATAAAGTCTATTATACCTGAAAACATAATTGTCTCCTCCTGTGTTATATTTATTTATTCTGACTACCGATTGAGTACTTTGCAGTGAGTTTCCATTCCTGCTTTTCCTTAAACGATACTATTTTGATTTGTGATAATGGTGCTTTTGGTTCTTCGACTTTTGTCTTGTCTACAACTGAGATTAGATTCCATTGTTGTAGTAAATCAATGATTGTGTTTCTTCTACTAACATCTGATTCATCGAAGTTTGATTGCTTACCATCTAAGAGGAATAGTTCTTTGAAGTGAACTATGTAATATTTACCTCTTTTGTGTAGTATATGACATGATTGGAATAGTTCTTTTTCTTTTCGAGAGGCAACACCAATACGTGTAAGTGTCTCCCTAATTTTAAGGAAATCATCTTTCTCTTTGAATGTTATCTCTATTAGATTGTTGACTATGTCTTCCATTGTTTCCACCTTGACTCATACTATTCTTCAAGACATTATACTGTTTGTCTGATAGAATACCCAAGTATTCTTTGGCCTTTTGGGTAGAAACATTGTAATACTCTTTGATAGTTTCTAACTTCTTACTTTCATAAGGTTTAGACCATTTAGAAAACCTATTTCGTTTTCTAAGAGTATTTATATAAAACTGATACTGAAGACGGTTGTCCAGACCGTGGTTAGTATTCATTTCATTCACAAAGTAGATTGCATCTTTGTGATATGATAATGCCCTATTCACCAAGAACGGTGCATAGGACTTCTCTTCGACTTCGTCAACCATGATATCTTTTTTATCATAACTGACATTTTTGACGTAGTCGAATGGATTTCTTTTAGACATTTCTAAGATATTCGTATACAAGTGCTTCACCTTTGAGTTCTTCTCCAAAGTAAAGTGTATGTCCGTCATGTGTTTCTCTTTTAATGAGTCCACTATTGTAAATTACATCTAATACAGAATTTCCATCTTCTGTATCTTGTGGTCTTGTGTCATACCACATAGAAGATAATGAGTGTGCATGAATTGACTTAACAGTTTTTGACCACTCTTCGGCTGCTAGTAAGTCTCTCTGATATTGAACTTTGTCGTCATATTGTGTCATGTGTTATCTCCGTCTCTATATTTAATTCTTGATTTATCAAACAGTCTATCTGCTTGTCTTTGAAAAGACTTTTCGATTTGTTTATCAAACCAACTAAAAAACCATTTTCTGAGTTTACCCATTTTTGAATTTACACTCAGTCATTATTTCAGTGAGACATGCAACAAAGTTAATCTCACTGTCCATTGCAAAAGCACCTTTGTATTGATAGTTAGCAATAATTAATACCACTGCTGGAATAGAACTTGCTTCTAATTTACTTTCAAGTGCATTGAAAACTTTTCTATATAAAGTATTGAAATCTTGGTCAGAGTTTTGACCAACCCACTTTCTCATACCAGACCAATCTTTGTCTGCAATCATATTAATTAATGGTGTTAGTTTCTCTTCAGATAGTGTAGCAAGAAGACCTGCATCAATTACACCACTTGCACCATATCTCTGAACTTCGTTTAGACATCTTCTGAAATCAGGAAAGAATTTCATAATTAGTTCTACTAGAACTTTCTTTTCGTATTGAATATTTTCTGAATCACAAATATCACATAATCTTTGTAAGAATGTACCAGCAAGAATTTGTTTATCATTTGGTGTCATTGCAAAATCAATTACAGTACACCTAGAATGTAGTGCTGGTAAAATCCTGTTTTTGTAGTTACATGTAAATATGAATCTACAGTTTGAAGAATATTCTTCAATGAAATTTCTAAGTGCTGGTTGAACTGATTCGGCAGAGATATAATCTGCTTCATCTAGTATCACAACTTTTGCACCACCACTTAATGAAACAGTTGATGCAAAGTTTTTGATTTTAGTTCTGAGAGTATCAATCAGACGACCCTCATCTGAACCATTGATGACAATATAATCTGCACCAATCTCTCTGCACAATGCCTTTGCGGCAGTTGTTTTACCTATACCAGCAGAACCTGATAAAAGTAAATTTGGCAATTCACCTTTCTTAACAAATTCTTTGAATGTTGTTTTAAGATTATCTGGTAAGATTGTTTCTTCTATTGTTTGTGGTCGATATTTTTCGACAAATAAAAATTCTTGTGTCATAGTATTCTATCTTGATAGTGGACAAACCCCTCCGAATGACCGTGTTGAGACCCCAAGGTTGATGAGATTTTCTCAACTCCCATGTAAAAAGCGGAGACTGTCACTTTAAACACACTTAATAACATCTTATGTATTATACTTTGAATCAGGTTCAAGTGCAATAAAGTATTCTAACTCTATATCTTTGTTATTGAAATGTGAAATACCTTTAGAAGATACTGAAACTGAATAGTTTCCTTCTAACACTTTCAAATTATCAATCTTG
>Ga0222719_10003589_pt1 | contig 13734 bp, 19 predicted proteins | sample C33_34DmetaG_FD_165039 | JGI IMG/M metagenome (GOLD analysis project Ga0222719, IMG submission 165039) | Estuarine water microbial communities from San Francisco Bay, California, United States - C33_34D | ecosystem: Environmental > Aquatic > Marine > Unclassified | place: USA: California...
GAGGTTGGAGTCGATAACGGACTGGTGGAGTGCTAATCATTATGCCAAGCGAGAAAACAAAGAAATTACTGGAAGGACTGGGCAAGATCACAGATTCTGCCCCTAAGGCCTTCGTGGAACAGAAGTACCATTCATACACCAACAGGTACTATCCCAACACACTACACACACTGCCGGCATCCTATGACAAGGCCAAGAAGAAGAAGGACGAGGACGGAGACGAGTACATCATGATAGACAGGGTTTATGGATCACTGTATGACGATCACCTGTTGCAGAAAGATGGCTCCATATACGCAGGAAAGTTGTATAAAAAAAGAAGATTGATCACACGCAAAGATCCAATGACCAACGAGAAGAGCAACTTCTACAGTGCCTGTGTAAGCACCGCAGATGGCAGATGGTTTGACAACTGTGGATTCCCCATAGAGGCACCCACTAAACTGGAACCTGAGAAACAGCCAGATCCCGAAGAACTGGAACTAGAGAGACAGAGGAAAATAGAAAACGCCAAGGCCAAAGAAGCGGCCATCTTAGCAAACTTAAAATAAATACCAATGTAGCGCCATCATCCTGATGACGTCGGCAAAACACTGACATCGGTGCTTAAATGCACGTGCCGGGCCGTGTGCGATTATTCGCTAACAATTATCAACTAGTATAGTGCAGGATTCCATAAATTGACTCCTATTGTCTTCTGTGCTATACTATTAATGAATTTATAGGAAAGCATATGCAAGTGAAGAGAAAACTCAAACCCTCAGAGATCAACGCCAACTACGGTGACCTACCAGAGGATATCAATTCATACATCAAGGACAGTGTGATGGCAAAGCAACCAGAAATTGATCTTTGGGACTTCATGGACAGACGTCCAGACAAACTGTATGAGGAATGGGCCTACGAGGTTGGGTCAGACCTTACAACCAAACACGAGGCCAAGCCCATAACAAGATTAGACATAAATCAAGATGACTTCTTCAAGTTCATGCAGGATAACAGGGCAACCTGCCAGAAGAAATATTACGAAGCGAGACCATATCACAATGGTAGGAGCGAACTGACAGAAAACTTCCCAATGAAGGTGGGATACAATGCGAGGAACACAGTTGAGTACAACTGGGGTCTGTATGGAGACAGCAACAAACAGATCAAAGACTTGCTAGGCGACAGGAAAGTATGGGACGAGCAGATAGGTATCGATTATGATACCGCATTAATTAGATTACTGGCTTACATGCCCGGTATGATACTTCCATGGCACGTCGACAACCTCGGCAATTGGTGTAGGAACAACAAACATCTAAATCCAGATATAGACACACAGATGTGTGACCTAGGACCAATCAAGAGATACCTAGTGGCAATCACAGACTGGCACTGGGGACACGTGATACAGTTCCAGAACAGTTACTTCCCCAACTACAAGAGTGGAGAGGTCTTTGATCTACCCATACCGCAACCACACTGTTCGGCCAACATGGGAATGAGATTGAAAGTCACTTGTAGTATAAGTGGGGCGAATATAAAGTGATTAAACAAAGTAACATATTGGTGCTTGGCGATTGTGCTTCTGCTGGTACTAACGTGATGGCATCTGAAATAACTGGAAAGTCAGACATTCTGGTCGAGTACAGCATGCCTTGGAACGATAAATTACATCAAGCGATAGATTTTTGGTATCTTAAAAAAAATCATAAGAGACTGGGATTGATAGATTATAACCAAGTTCATTACAAAGCCCTAGATTATCTTTATGATCAAGAGATAAAGAACAGTTACTGGAAACACTTCAAGACCAAAGTGACTAATCTCAGTAAAAATGGTGCGACCGCTTATGGTTATTATAAGAGACTTTTGAAGTAGGAAGAACGGACAGGGGTCAGACCACATACAATCTTTGTTACAGATTACACGATGACTCACAACTGGCAAAGAGTGAATTACAATGGCAACAAATATTTCTTTGAAAAAAACTTCGACGAACGAAAGCCTTTATTCAAGGTCAATCCAAGATTAACATCACCAGCAGAGGTCCAAAAGATAGCATTTGAAAAAGCCAAATCAAACTACTACGCAAAAAATTTAATAAAAAGAAATCAGGCAGTAATGTCTTGGTTCATAAAACGGCTAGAGAGCAAAAATTACAATTTCATAAAATTGAAATTCTATGGAGGCTTTGATCAATTTGACGACGAGGACACTGTAGACTGCTCTGATCTTGTGAGCCAATATACAATAGGACATGGGGATCGTTGCGATATCAAAAATAAAGTCGGACTAGAGATAGCACACAGGATACAAAACAAACACGAATGGTTAGGACTAGCAAATGAAGTTGAAACATCCAATATCTGAAACACGTCTAGATCCAAAGACGGCAGTGCCCGAAGAGATACTTGAACAGTATCCATGGCATTGGAACCCAATGGAGTCTGATCACACCGATGGAGATCATTTCGTAAAGAACATAGACTTCGACTGGAAAGGTCTTGGAGACTGGGCGGTCAAGAAATGTAACGAACATCTCACTCCTCAAAAGTACTGGAGATTTGACTACGAAGAGGATGCAATTTATCACGCCAAGGAGAATGTGAACAACATGCCTATTAAGAAACAAGCGTTCATGGCATTCAAGAACAACACACACAACGAACACAATAGTCAATATTTCAAGATAGCAAATGAGGAGTTTGAACACTGGCACGAACCGCTGAAGCAAATATTTCCAAATCTTAAGGAAGACAACATGGGTATCAGTCTATTCGTGCAACCACCAGGACACACGATGTACACACACGTGGACACATATAGCAGTTTCATAAGACGTACAGGTGACACCAAGGCGGACTACACAGTGTTACGTAGATACATGGCATTCGTGAGAGACTGGGACTTCGGGCATTTCTTCCATTATGGCAATCACTGTTTCAGCCAATGGCGAGCGGGCGACCTATGGGACCTAGTACCAGGTGTGTATCATGGAAGTGCCAACGCAGGAATGAATCCAAAGATTACAATACACTGGAGTGGAGAGCTCAAGGATGTTGGATAACCAATACTTCAAGAAGTACCTGACAGATAGGAAAGTTGATTTAAAACAACACTTAGAGTTAGATAAACTTTGTACTTTAGAAATAGATCCAAAAGCATTTGAGGATTTCGCGAACAAGCACAGGGAGGAAGCCACAACAAAATGGTATCATCCTAGACCATTCTTGAATGCCGAAACAAACGAGCAGGCAATCAATGCCAACTGGATAGGATACAACAAGCACAATACCACAGAGACCAATTGGGGACTAGATCCCAAACATAATTCTGTGCTGAAACAAATGATAGGCAGAGATAATTTTGAAAGAATGGGATTAGATCCAGACGAAACCTTGTTAAGACTTCTAGAGTATATGCCAGGACACTCCTTGCCCTTACACTATGATGGCTTCGAGGGTTTCAAAAGGTTATATGGCAAAGAAGATAGCACAAGATTTTTCGTTGCTATCAGCGATTGGGATTGGGGGCATGTACTACAGGTACACGATAACATGATAGCAAACTGGCAACCAGGTGACACATATATTATTCCAGCAGGAGTCTGCCATGCCAGTGCTAATTTTGGTATTGCACCCAAATATACATTGACTGTCACGGGGGTCAGGTCATGATAAAAAACACAGCAGGTGCTAGACTGTATCATCAAATAAGACACAGACTTAACGAGGCCTATGAAGAAATACACCTGTCGGATAATCATGTTGAGGGGAAGTATTGTAAGTCAGTTGAAAATAAATTGAAAATAATCACTGGTAGAAAACACGCAAAGTTGTTTACCTCTGCCACAGCGGCAATACAGACAGCCTTATTGGCGTGGGACATCAAGGACAAGAACGTTGCCTGTGCAAATTATAGTTTTGTGGCAAGTGCCAATCAAGCGGCATTATTAAACAATGTAGACTTCACTGATGTTGATGATAGAGGGTTGATGTTATTGGAGGAAAAATTTAACCATGATGCAGTAATACCTGTTTCTCTTTATGGAAACACAATAGATTACGACAATCTTAAGATAGGAGATAACACAAAAGTAATAGTAGATTCGGCACAATCATTAGGAACGAAATACAAAGGGAAACCCGATGGCAGTTTTGGTGATGCCGCTGTTTTTAGTTTCGCTAGGAACAAACCAATACCCACAGCAGGAACACATGGTGCGATGGTATGGGACGACGACTCCATGACTGATCGCATTCGTGCAGTGGCCATGAACGGAAAATTATCACGTGACTCTGGAATAGTGTCTTATGGAATAAATGGATCCCCATTTGAATTACAAGCCGCCCAAATAGACATAGGGCTAGATTACATAGACGAATGGCAAAACAAAAGGTCAATAATACATGATTACTATGTGGGAGAATTTGAACACCTGCCTTTACAAATAATACAAGCAAACGAATATTGTGAATCAAACTATCACAAGTTTGTGATGCTCTCCGACACCAGAGACAATTTGAAAGATTACCTGCATGAACACGGAGTTCAGGCAATAGCACACTACACAGACAACTTTGCAAATTTCTTTGGATCAACAAAAAAGTTCCCTGGAACAGATAAACTATGCCAGACAGTATTGACACTGCCGAACCATCCATGGCTAACAGATAATGAAATAGAAACAGTTGCAAACAAGGTAAAAGATTTTTACAAATGAAAAATATCTGTGTGATAGGAGCAATGGGAAAGTTGGGAATAGAATTAATGAAAGATCCAAAAACCATTGCCTGTCCATGGCTGTTCGAAAACGATTTTTCTGTAATCAATAACTGGTTTGAGCAAAATCCTCAAGTTGATACAGTATGGCACGTGGCAAGGACTTGCAGGAAAACGGGCACACGAAGAGATCATGACACCTTCCTGACGGAAATATCTGGTATGCTCAATCTACTTAACACCAGAGCAAAAGATTGCAGATTTGTTTATGCTTCAAGTAAGATAGTGTATGGTCTGGGTGGAGTCAGCGACGATCCAGATGAAGTATTACCGGTAAAAGAAGTAGCAAAACAATTCAAAGATACAAAAGTAGGGATCTATAACTGTCCAGAATGGCAAGAAACACACACATTAGACATTAACAGACTAGATAACCAAAGAACGATTTATGCCACAACAAAGTTGGCAAATGAAAATTTAGTTAGTAAGTATTGTTCCAATTTTAAGATTATAAGGATATGGGATCTATTATAACTAAATATTAAGGAGTCAAATAAACCTTAAGGAGAAACAAACTATGTACAAGTTTGAAACTAAGACAAACAAAGAAGGCGTGATTGAAAAAGTAATTAATCACCAGCCAGAGGGATACAACCCTTCTACTGGTATATACGCTTCTTCATACATTTTCCAAGGCGACTGGGAAAGTGAACTGAAGGCTCTAAACTTCACAAGAAGAGGAAAAGGATTCAAAGAAGTTGAGAAAGTTGACGCTATGAAAGGCCAAGACACTCAATACCTTTACAACTCTTTTAGAAGTGCAGACGGTAAGGATACCACACACGACCAACTACAAGACTTCTGGAAAGAAGAAAATCCAGCGGACTACAAAGACACCGATTCAAAACTTTCTTCACCACAACTGGCCGCTATTTGCGATTGGTTCCAGTGTGAGAAAACAAGAATCAGAATCTTCCAACAACAACCAGGTGCTTACATGCAGATGCACACAGACTTTGACAATCAACGTGGAAACGAATACGGTGAGACTCTAAGGATCTTCGTGCAACTGACTGACCAACCGGGTGGTGCTTGGTACAGATTCAAGACTGCTGATTCAGAAGTCAGCATCAACTTACAAAAAGGTCAATTCTTGATTTTTAATCCAGATCACACTGGACACCAAACTCAGAACTTGACTGAAGTACCAAGAAATGCTTTCATGTTGGTTGTCAAAAGAAACGCATGGTTAGATTCTTTAACAAAGAACGAAACTATGACTTTCATTGATACAAAAGAACTAGCGGCACACAAAAAAGCAGTATAATCTACTTTACAAATCTATAGCGATGTATTATAATGTCGCTATAGGTACATCCATATGCTAGATTACGAGAAAAAGAAATGGAATAATATCTCAAAGGTCAAAGACTTCCTGTCTTTTATAGAGGATCCAAAGATCAATGTGATGGAATTCATGAATACCCTTGCCGATCCAGACAAAGCAGGCTTTTGGGTTGCGGCCAATGTGGATTTTGACATAGACATAAACGCTCTAATATCACAAAAACCCGAAATAGGTCACCATGACATTTCAAATACCACGAGGACGGCCAGCGAGATAGTACACCATAACAAATTCAAATTCACTAATGGATACGACAGGCACAGACCATCGAAGGAATTGCTTAAGATAGCATCGGCTTTAGGTTTCAACTCTAATCCCAGTTGTCACGTAAACAACCAACTGCCAGGCACATTGATGCACAGGCATATAGATTTTGTTTCATGTTACACTTATGAGCATGGTAGTGAGTCGGATTTCCTACACAGCGAGTATGACAAGCAGAGACGACAACCAAAAGTCCTTAAGGACATATGGAGGTGCTTCGTGGCACTCGATGATTGGAAACCAGGACAAATCATAAACTTTGAACCAGGTTTCTGGACAAAGTGGAAGAAGGGAGATGTGCTTTTCTTTGATTGGCGCAACACCCCCCATAGCACAGCCAACTGCGGTATTGATAACAGACCGTTGTTGAAGATTACGGGCACGGTAGACGACGATACCTATATCACAACGTCTAAAAGATCAGGCGAAATTAAGCAAATTAAAATTTAAAGAAATGTCAGTCAAAATATCCTTCACCGGAAGGAACAGCCAGATAGGAGAATACTTCAAAGGAGAATATGACTATGTTTCTTATGACCTTATGGATCCTAATACATGGAAACCTCTCCTTGAAAGTGACGTTGTATTTCTACTGTTGCCAAAAAATAAAAACACCCTAGACATGGCCAAACGTTTTGTTTTGTCAGCCAAACGCTCGAGAATAAGACACATTATTAAAATAGGCAGTCTAGGCCCATGGAGACTGATACATAAACAGTTGGACGCATTCATGAGAGAGGCCAAGGTCCCATACACCAGTTTTGACATAGCACCCATGATGAACAATATTTTCACAGAACAGTACAAAGCCTCTGAACGCACACTTTTAGATTACAGGGGTAATTCACCTGCACCATACCTAGATCCTGTTTGCTTGGCTTCGGCTATTGAACAATGCATTGATAGAGATGAACACAAGAATCGCAATTACCAGTGCACCGGAGGCATACAGTACACAATACAACAGGTCAAGGATATAATGTGCACCAAAGGATACCCAGTAGACATTATAAATGATACTACTAACAATAACATTCACAAAATGACTGACTCAACCAGCGATTTTATTTTGATGAGGCATATCGCAGAACTTTACAAAAGTGAAGGATGGCATCCGGCCATATCGAAAGACCTACCTAGATATTTTAATGCAAATAGTAGGACCCTCGAAGAGTTTATTGATGAAGATAAGAATATTTTTAGTAGGAGATTTATCGATGACAACTGTTTATAGAGATGCATGGACCCATGAAGTTGGTAACAAAAAATTTGACAATAAACTTTTAGCCATCAGAGAAAGTAATTCAACAAATAATCCTATCTTTTTTAATACACCTCAGGTATACGACAATTTTGATTTCTCGCAAGAACCTAGTCAAGATTTTGCTGTTCTGCTTAAACAGGAAGCAGAAAAAATAAGAGACACTTACCGAAAAGTCAGGATCTATTATTCAGGTGGACCCGATAGTCACCTGATGCTCAGTACTTTTATCGACAACAATATAAATTTTGATGAAGTTATTTGTCTAAAGAGCGGGATACCCTGTGCGGATTATGAAATTGATAGATATGCGATACCTCAATTGAATTCTTTGAATGTGCCTTCAAACAAAGTAAAAATAAATGTTCCTAGTATGGAAAGGTATGAAAATTACTATAATGAAGACATTGATTATAAGATACAAAAAGGAATGTACACTTACAATACCCATTTTAGGTTAATAGCCCAGGATGAACTTTTTAGTGATCAAAATTATGATACTAGCACCGCAAACTTACGTGGCTTTGACAAACCAAAGATAATGCAAGTGCATGGCAAATGGTACACATATTTCTTGGATGTAGATCTAGAACCTTTCTCCCATACTTTGAACTTCTTTAGTGACAATCCATTGCTACATTCAAAGCAGGCCCACCTTTTCCTAAAAGCAATAGACTCGGTAAATGAATCAAATATATGGAAAAAACAGAAAATATGGAACGAAAGCACTGGCAGGCAAAATATAATAGAAAAAACCTTATACCATGACAAGGATGATTGCTTTTTTAATGTTGGACAAGACAGGATATATTACCTAAACCTAAAAGAAAAAGAAGCAATAAAATGGGCATTAGAAAATAAATTGCCTTCGCTACCAAACTGGATCAATTGTCTGCAACAACTTAAAGACCTTACAAATGGTACATGGTGGAATAAAGGACGTCCTGAATTAGGCAGTGTTGGCGTATTTTCAAAATTCTACTGTATGACTACAAAATCAATAAAAACTGTGGACCAACTGTTCCCTAATGGTTTTTGAAATGATCGATAATATGGATAGACTGATAGACACATCTCACATAAAATGGCCATTATGCACATTCCAACATAGAGATTGGCCTTCTACAAAAATTTATGACAGATATTCATATGAATTAAGTTCTGAAAGCACACTCGGGCAGGCCGGAGGTAATTGGGGTGACCATTTTACATCAGGAAATCCTCACAAAGAAAAACAGAAACCATATTTCATAATCGCCGACAAATTAGGACTTGAAAATTACCATGTGTTGATACAGACCCAGATGCCAGGACAACAAATGGCCATGCATCTTGACGGCGGTAGCAGGAAAAGATATTCATATCTGTCAGACGCTGACCATAAGAGTGAGCTAAAACGGGTATTTGTATTTCTAGAGGATTGGAAAGAAGGGCAAATCATTCAAATGGGTGACCATAATATTGCACACTGGAAAAAAGGACAAGTCCTAGCATTTGATTGGACAGCAGTCAAGCATGGCACCGCAAATTTTGGTAGTCATGAAAGACCTATGCTGTGTGTCACTGGGACCAAAACAACAAAATGGAATGATCTTTGGGGGGATAGACATAACAAAATTATCGATCTCTGATTCCAAATCAGTAACTTCTACAAAAACATCAATAAAATAGCCATTTCTACGCCAGTTGACGGAAATACCATTACCATGTACAATAGTGGTAACAAAGGAGAGAAAGACAATGTATAAATGTTCAGCAAAAGCAAGTTTGGTAATAGATCAGATTAGATCTAGATGCCAAGAAGACACACAGACAAACAACAAGTGGAGAGGCAGATCAGGAAACTACATGTACATCATGGGCAGAGAGAATGCCGACGGTAAGGCTACAGGTGTGGTACACAAGATAGCGGAAGATGGTTCTCACAAGTTGTGTGGATCATTCAAGATAATGAGTGATGGTATCATAACAAGGTTCACTGGTCTAAGTAAAGCAGACTGGAACAATGCTATGAGAAATGCAGAAGCCGAGTACAAAGCCAAGTACGAAGCGGCGACAACAGAGACAGCAACAGAATCTAAGGTTGCAGTATAATATTGATTAGTGGGCTCGAGTACCCCATAGTGCCAACAAGGCCATATGCATAAAAATCTCGGCCCACTAACTAATAGCAATGGTTAGAAAATACCTCAAAAGATTCGTCTACCTCGGCATAACAGTGGGCTTCGTTATCGTTGCCACCTACATCGCAGGCACGTTCCATCCAAATGATCACGTGATCACTAAGATAGAGGACGAGTTCCACAAGAAGGAGATGCGGATAATAGAAGGACTTGGTTTGAAAGAACCAGAGTTTGAATTCACAGATAAAATTTCATTCATCAATGCCACGAGCAACTGTGTGGCGTACCTGAACTGGACCACGGACAAGGAGAAACGTGTGCCCATCAGCATCGTGATCGCCATGGCGGGCATAGAGAGTGCGTGGGGTACAAGCAGGTTCGCTAAGGAGGGCAATGCACTGTTTGGTGTTAGAACTTGGAATTTAAACACTCCGCATATGAAACCTCTGGATCTTCCTAAAGCAAGATTTGGAGTCAAAAAGTACAAGACCAAATGCCAGTCTGTGAAGGACATGATCCGGATACTGAACACCCATCCGGCCTACGACAAGTTCCGTGAGTACAGGGCAGAGCAATTAGAAGACGGTGAATGGAACTACAAACTATTGCTATCTGGCATGACCGCTTGGAGCACCAATCCAGATTACCAAAACATAATAATGTCAACCATAGTTGACAACAAACTACCTTAACAGTATAATTTAGAATGGGATTCATACAAATGAAACTGCCGAAACGTATCAAGCACAAGATCGAGAACTCCCGTAGGAATCGTGAGGCACAGGCGAACCACGAGGAATGGTTGGCATCACAAGGACTAGACACATACACATTAAAGCAGAAGGCAAGAAGATTCAAGGGGTACGACATACCCGAGTACAAGCCAGACCCTAATCAACCCAAGTGCGGAGACAAGATCCCCGTCAATGGTGGTAACAAACGAGAAGAGATGAAATACTCCGGCGAACGTAAATTGTTGGGCATAGGCATGATGCACAAGAGCAATCTTGTTCCTGTGTGGGATGAAGATGGCGCAAAAGAGATTTCTACCATGCGTAGAAACTAGGTTAAGTAATTGCAATGAAACAGTATTTTGAAATACAAAAATTCTTTACCAATGAAGAATTCCAATTGGCTGAAAATAATTCCACAAAAATTGAATCTTTCATTGATCCAAATGGAGTTTTTAAAGGAACTGAATCTGCAAAACAGCAGTGGTTTGATGAGTCGACACCGCTCGGAGAATTAATAGTCAATAAATTCAAACAAATTCCTGAATTGGCCGACAATAAAATAGATGGTATGCAGGTCGCACACATGATCAAACCTTATGATGTGCATGGTGACTATGTGGTTCAAAAGAACCAAGTACCTATATCAGACCCTAACGTGAATCTACCGACTTACACTATTGTTGTTCCACTGATAGATGGTGATTACCACACCGTTGTTTTCGAGCAATCTGCGAAATATAATAATTTCAGTGAATACAAGAAGACACATTCCATATTAGAAAACTACGTTGATGATGCCATCTGGCAAAAGCACTGCGGCCACTGTCACAAGGAGGACCAAAGATACTTGACAATCAAGAAAGTTATCAATTGGCACAAAGGCGGGTTATTTGCCTGGGATAGGAGCCTGTTTCATGCTTCGGGAAATTACAAACAACCAAGGAAGGCAATAGTTCTATGGTTAAGCAAATCAAACTGACGCATGACGCAGACTTTTATTGTGAATACATTGTCAACGGTGAAATGGTTGAAAAATTTGCACACGGCAGTGAGCACATCTTCACTGTATCTAACCTACCGTGCCATGTAAACATAAACATCAAGCCATACAAAATCACACCAAAAATAAGAATAGATAACATACTCGTCAATTATGGTCTGGCCAAAATCACACCATGGGATCATATGTTGGAGTTCACTCTAGACCATGATTTTTTTGACAAATATTTCAAAAATATAATTGATAGCAAGATAAAATATCTCAATGTTAGCGAAGAGCAAGGACTTAAAAAATTAGGATATGAGGATTTATCGGATTTAGTGAGCAAAATAGAAACAAACATTAGATGAAGTCAGTCTTATTAACCAGTCTGCCCAGATATGATCTAGTGGCTCCCCCGGCGGCACTCGGAATACTGCAGGGTGTAGCAAAAAAACAAGGATTGTTTTCGGCAATTTTTGATTTCAACCTGTATCTAAGCAAGAACTTGACTGATCATGAATGGGAAGAACTCGACAACTGGCTTATATTTCTCAACAATGATATTCATGAAGATCTCAAAAAAAAGATCATATCTCTTTGGGACAACGGTATCACAAAAAACATTCCGGACAGTTGTGAATACGTCCTGATAAGTGTGTTCTCATACTGGAGTTTGAACATCGCTAGATTAATCATCGAACATGAATCAAAAAAGATAAGGCCATATAAACTGATAGTGGGTGGAAATGGTTGTAGCAGTAAATTTCCCGACACAGGTCAATATTTTAAGGATTGGAATAACGAAAATGGTTACATTGAACATTTAATACTAGGCGAAGGTGAAATTCCACTAACCAAATTATGGTCGCAGGGCAAAGTAGAATACAATGACAACGACCTTGATTCTTTTCCTTTCCCTAGTTACACAAATTTCGATCTATCCAGTTATAATGAAAAGAAGGTTTACATCACAGGATCACGTGGGTGTGTAAGAAAATGTACTTTTTGTGATATACAAAACACATGGCCGACCTTCAGGTATAGAAGTGCCGAAAACATCGTGGCGGAAATGAAACAGCATTTCTACGAACACGGCGTCACGAGATTTGATTTTACGGACAGCCTCATAAACGGTTCAACCAGTAACTTCTATAAGTTCAATTCACTGCTGGCCGAAGAGAAGGCCAAGAATTCCGACCTTAAGGACATAGGTTACCTTGGGCAGGCCATATGCAGACCAAAAAACCAGATGCCACCTTCCCACTACGAGGCCATGCACTACGCAGGTTGCCGGCAACTGACCATCGGCATAGAGTCCTTTAGCGAATCTGTGAGAAATCACATGAAGAAGAAATTTTCAGATGATGATATCGAATACCATCTAGATCAGTGTGGGTATTGGTTGATACCAAATGTCTTTCTGATGATAACCTGCTATCCAACTGAAACCATTGAGGATCACGAAAAAAATATTAGGGATCTCAAAAAATATCAAAAATATTCAAAGGCAGGAGTAATTGAATTTATACGTTGGGGGACGACAATGCATTTATCTCCAGACACACCGATTACATCGAAAGAAATGATAGAATCGCTCGGACTCGTAACGGCGTCAGGTCAGGATATATTTTGGGAGCCGGGAGCATCTTACACCTGGCGTAGTAAAACAAACCCTGGGTTGGATCTTAAAGAACGTGTAAGACGTAGGCTCGAATTATACAAAGTAACCTCAGAGCTAGGTTACTTACAGCCCGAAGCTCGCACTGAACTCACAACCATTTTAAAAATGTCAGAATACCTAGATGAAGATAAGATATTATAAAAAGATAGATGGCTGGAGATGGTTGGGATTTGTTCTTGCCATGGTCAGTGCATTTACCCTGAGTGGCGGTAACCCTGATGTGCAATGGCTAGGATGGGCCGTGGCACTGATATCTTGTAGCATCTGGATATGGATGGGTATCAAGGACAAGGACACACCGAGGGCATTGATGGAACTGATGTATCTACTACTGGCGATCAGAGGCGTATTCAACTGGATATCATAACAAGAAACCTAACAAAATCAACACTTCTAGCAAGATCAACCCTGGTTGACTGATTTGGAAAATGTGCTATAATTGTCGTATGATTAGACTAATAATACTATTTGCAATCTTCCTAGCGGTGTATCCGATGGTAGGAGATGGTTGGGCACAGTTCAGCAATGACTTTAACATCGCTGGTGTATCTAACTGGATATCAGAGCAGAT
>Ga0222719_10003590_pt1 | contig 13734 bp, 22 predicted proteins | sample C33_34DmetaG_FD_165039 | JGI IMG/M metagenome (GOLD analysis project Ga0222719, IMG submission 165039) | Estuarine water microbial communities from San Francisco Bay, California, United States - C33_34D | ecosystem: Environmental > Aquatic > Marine > Unclassified | place: USA: California...
AAAACAAATACTTAGGGTTATCCCTACCACTCATAGCAATGGTTCTATCGGATATCTATTTGGGTTTCTATGGAATTACCCTATGGGTGTATGGTTCTTTTTTACTCATAAGTTTATTGGGTAGATATTGGAGAAAGATAAAAATTAGTAACGTTCTTGTATCATCTCTGATATTTTTCATAATCACCAACTTTGGAGTTTGGTTAGGTGGTTACCCAAAAACTTGGGAAGGGTTTTTACTTTGTTATACAATGGCAATACCCTTCTTTATAAACTCTATATTGGGTGATTTGTTTTTCAGTTACCTAATGAAATTTTCTTTTCAATCAGTTGAGAAGAAATTTTTGGCCCCTTCGTCTATCGGTTAGGACGCCAGGTTTTCATCCTGGAAAGAGGAGTTCGATTCTCCTAGGGGCTACTAAACATTTTAAATTATGGTTACAACTATATTAATAGTATCTTTATCAATCTGTATAATTCTTTTATCAAGAGAAATTATCAAATTACAAAAAAGAGTTGATGTTCTTAACAAAGAAACCAACACAAGAATCTCGGTAACAGACCAACAAACTCATTTAAGAATTAATGAGGAGGTATCTCAACTTCTTGATATCATTAAACAGAATGCAGATAATACAGATACTGCAAGAGAAGAAGGATTAAAAGAGTTAGAAAAGAAAATTAAATCATTGATTCCACCTACCAACGATGAGTTGATGATGGAGGTTAAAAAAATGAGAGATGATTTTTTTGCATTAAGACAAAACTTTTGAAAAAAGGAGAGTTGGCAGAGTGGTCGATTGCGGCAGTCTTGAAAACTGTTGAGGGTAACACCTCCGGGGGTTCGAATCCCTCACTCTCCGCATTGGTCTGGTAGTTCAGTTGGTTAGAATACCTGCCTGTCACGCAGGGGGTCGCGAGTTCGAGTCTCGTCCAGACCGCAAAATAAATTAAAATGGAAAAAATAAAGATATACGAAAACTTTTTAGATGATGTGGAATGTAAATCTCTTTTACATTTTTCTGAAGAAAATCCTTCTCTATATGAAAGTAATAGTGAGGAAGAATTTGATTTTTGGGATAAAAGAACTCTATCTTGTTTACATTCATCTATACCAACAAATATTAAAAGCATTTGTTTTGATTATTTAAAAAAGGTAGAAACAGAAATACAAAAGGTTGGTGAATCCAAAGTTTATTGTGATACTGTAAACTTTGTAAAGTGGTGGGATGGGTATGAACAACTACCTCACGCCGATGGTGAAGAACCAGATGGTTCACCTCACCCATATCCATGGAGAAAGTTTGGATGTGTTTATTACTTAAATGATGATTATGATGGGGGCGAGATTTATTTTCCAAACTTTGATTTTTCGATTAAACCAAAACCAAACACAATGATTTTTTTCCCTGGTGATGTAGAACATCTACATGGGGTACGAAATGTAAATAAAGGAACAAGACACACAATAGCATCATTTTGGGGATATGACAGATACCAAGGAATTTCAATATAACATACCAGAAAATAGTATAGTAATAACACCAACTGTAAATCACGATACACATTGGGATAAAATACCAGATATCATAGAAGATATGCGAGGTAAAGTAAAAAGAGATTGGTTTGTAGACCATGCATATTTCTGTTTACCATTAACTATTGCAAATCAATATGGTTATGGAATTCGTTCTTTGAGTACATTTGAAGTAATTTGGAATGGTGGAAACGAACCATCAGATTTACAGGTAAATATGATAGATAGGGACACCTCAGATATACAACACATATCATCTCATTTTGGTATGGGATTAATCACAATACAAAATAATATAGTAGTTCATACACCAAAATTTGTAAACATGATGACTATGAATCCAACAAATATGTTTATAGATGGATTGTACAATATGAATGGTGTAGTTGAAACAGATAACTTGAAAAGAGATTTTACCTTTAATGTAAAAGTAACAAGACCCAACCATACTATACGAGTAAACAAAGGAGATATTATATCAGGCATGATACCAATTCAAAGATATTTTGTAGATTCATTTCATGTAAAAACCGGAAAAGATTTAATGGACTCTGAATATTTAGAACACATCAAACAAATAAACATTGATTTTGGAAAAGAAAGAAGTGAGGTTGATATTAATAAACCACATGGAAATGGTAGACGGTATTTTAATGGAGAAGATGTTTATGGGTGCCCATTTCATGACCACCAACGAAAAATAAAAAAATGAAAAGATATCCTCATCAATGTGGACCAATAGAATACATTAACGATATTCCTTATCAGATTGTTGCTAGATATCCTATCACAGATGTAAAAGACCCCCAATTGATTAAAGAATGGTTAGGATGTGATACTGTTTTTAAATCAAATAGACAAAATATTTTTATATTTTGTAATCAAATCCAAGAGGTTTCTTGGGAACAAATATAGTTATATATATGAGATGGGTACAATACTTCAGAGAACTTGCACATACAGTCAAGAAAAAATCCAAAGATAAGAACACACAAATTGGTGCTGTAATTGTTGGTAAGGATAAAGAAATTGTATCTACTGGTTATAACTCATTCCCTCGTGGTATTAATGATAACATAGATGAACGACAAGAAAGACCAGAAAAGTATTATTGGTTCGAACATGGTGAAAGAAATGCTATTTACAATGCAGCAAGAATAGGAGTTTCTACCAAAGGAACAACTATGTACCTTTCATGTGGAGTTCCTTGTTCAGATTGTGCAAGAGGAATCATAAATGCAGGAATCGTTCGTATCTTTTGTGAACGAGGTGGTGGAGCAAAAGGAGTAAAATGGGCAGATTCAGCCGAACGTAGTTGGGAAATGTTAGAAGAAGCCGGTGTTAAAGTTTGCTTTTATGATGATGATTTCCATGTTTAATTATATTTATATTCACCATGACTAACGAACAGATTACAGAAGAACTCTTAATTAAATCCCACTCACTTGGAATTAAAGATGAAGTATGGGAACTTGCATCTAAACTCAAGAAAGAAGATAGAACGTTAGATATGCATGGTTCTATTCATCAAGCTTTCGAACAACTAACTAAGTAATTCTTTTCCATATATTTATAGTATATGGCAATACTATCACTTTCAGAAGTAACAAACGATTATGGTTCTTATAGAGGTAATTCTCTTATAGGAGAACGTGGTACGGCAGTAACTGTACCTAATGATGGTTTGGAAGGAATTGTAGGAAAACCATATCCATTTTTAAATGGAGTAGTATTAGACATTGAAGGAACCCTATACACAGACCAAGGATATTTAAATGCATTAAAAGCAGCAGGAAATCCTTATATATCAAAACGCTCACTACCAGTAGTTTCCCTAAAACTAAGTGATTTAACAGAACTAGTACCCGATATACAAGTATATGATGAAGATGGTCCTGTATATAGAACTCAATATGCAGAAACCAATGTAACGAAAAGAATGTCAACAATTGATGATATTTTATTTTACCTAAATGATTTTTTTAACCCAAACACAACAGATACGGTATTAGAACCTACCGTAATTGGTTCTTTTAATTTAGGAACAACAACTTATTCACCTGATTTAGATGTTAATGGTTTGTACCCTGGTCTTGAATTTGAAACACTTGAAGATATTAAAACAGCAACCACAGTTAAAATTTCAACACCACCAACACAGACAGAACCAAAGAAACCAGAACCAAAAGTTGAAGTAAAAGTACTGGAAGAAAAACCACTAAGTGTTGTGATTCCTCCTCAACAAATAGAAACAAAGTTTAAAACATCAACTGGTATAACAATCAATACACCAACTGGAACATTTACTGGTATTAATTCAAATTTCTTGCTAGGAGATGCCGATAGAAATACAGGCAATGCAGATGTGAGGTCTACTATAAGACAATTATCAGACCCAACTGGCTTAGATAGAACCGGACTAAGAGATGTGTATGATACTGGAGATTTTGGTCCACTTGGTGCAATGTTTGATGATGGGAGATTCGGTTCATTTGATTTTTAAGATATGAGAAGAGCAAAGGCATTTAGTACAGTAAATTGGAGAAAATACTTGGATGTAAAAACAAACCCAAGAGCTAAATCATTTCTTGAATCAAGAGGTGATGAAGTCTTGTGGCAAATAGCTTCTACCATTCATAAATCAGCTAAATCAAAATCACCAGAAGTAGTTTTAATGATTCATCCTAACGCTGGGGCGGTCATTAGAATTCCAAAACAAGAGTATCAAGAAATACTTAAATTATGCTTGGATTGGTTTGCCATGAGAGAAGATTATGAAAAATGTATTGATATAGATTGGTTCATATCTGATTTAGAAGCAATAAAAAGAGGGATTAAACCATCAAAAAAATATAGGGAAAAAGTAATTTGATATATTTATATTAGAAAAAACATAGGAAATATTTCATGAAAGGTACATTATACTCAGCAGACTTTGTTAAAAACTCATTAAATGAGTTTAAATTATTAGAATTAAATACTGATACTGATTTTCCATCCGCATCTTTAGTACACTTTGATTGGAATCCGTTCATATCAGAGCTTCATTCAGCTTCTGTTGATACGGTTCATGTGATATATAAAGATTTTCAAAAATACACAGTACAGAATTTTTCAGAATCATTAGCTAATTCAGAACACACATTTAATTGGGAAACCACCGTAGAAAATCCAGAAACTATATATCCAACCGATGTACAAGATAGTTCTACAAAATTTGTTTTAAGATTAGCGTATAACGAAGCTGCTATACTTGATAGTGAATATTGTAAGAATGGAATTCCACTATATAAATTATTTACAAACGAAGGTTTTGCTGGTAATATTGTTCCCCACTATGTATCATCATCAAATGATGATTATGTAAATGATAGCTTAGAAAAACACATAAACAATCACAATATTCCTGACTATGCGGTTAAATCTGGAATAGTAACTAATGGAGTACATTTAGATTTCTACAAATTTTCAAGTTCATCATTAACTCCAGAACAGCAGTTTGATGCAATGATTCAATCAACATACACAGATGGTGATATTATTTCAACTTACTATGATACAACCTCAGGAAGTCAGTATGTATCATCATATAGAAGTTGTAATATATTATACGGTAGTTCATTGGATTCTATTATAATAGGAGCATATAAAATACCAGCCTGGTTTGAAATACCAACACAGATTGAAACAGACCCATCGTCATCTATAAATAAAGTATCAAATAAACATAGATATGAATTTGCTTCAAACTGGCCAAAAGAATATTGGAAAAATCAAGGAGGAGTACACTCTGAATCAGAACTACAACCAATAACCGGTTCAATTGAGAAAGCTAAAGATACAGTTATTGGTAAACGTTATAAATCAATTGATATCACAGGATTGCCTGATGTTGATAGTTATGAAACTATTACGTCTTGGTCTGTTGATGGAGATACGTTACCAGTAGGAACTTCCATAACATCATCTCAGTTAATTAGTAAACATTCTAGTTCAGTTGCATATGGAGTTCTATCAGAAATAAGTATGTCTGATGACACTAGCCTTTATTTAGGTAGTTCACTACCTCTACTTGTTTATGATGTAAATGCTGATAAAATTAGATTTGAATATGTTGATAACTTAGAAACTGGTTCATACAAACTATTTGATGCAAGTGGTTCTAAAGTTAATATAGTAGAAAATAATTTAGTAGTTTTTGATGGCGAAGAACACACATATGAATTAAACATGGAAAGTGATGATACCTATTTAATTAATAATTCTGGAGTATTTTTAATTGCACACAACCCATATTATTCAGGAAAAGTTGACCCAACTTGTTTCTTAGCTGGAACTCAAATACAAACTGTAACAGGAGCTAAACCAATAGAAGAAATATTAGTGGGAGACTCTGTACTTTGTTGGGATTTTGAAAATAGTAAATATGAAGTATCGGATGTTACAGAAATAGACCATAGACATACAGTTGCAGACCATATTGATGGATGTATGTATCTTGGATATAATCAACCTGGTGTATTTAAAATATTTGTAGATATGGGAGCACCAGAGGGACCAAATGATTTAGGAATTAGATTTACACCCGAACACCCTATCTTAACAAAAGATGGATGGAAATCTCTGGCACCACTTGTAAATCAAGAACCATGGGCAACAGAACAAGCTGAAGTTAAGTTTTTAAAAGAGGGTGATTTTGTAATGTATAACGATTTAGATGGACCAAACTGGTTAGAAATAAAATCAATTGAATTTGAACCAACCAATGGAGAAGAAAAAGTATATAATTTTACAGTAAATAATTATCACAATTATTTGGCTGGTAATGTTGTGGTACATAATAAATAAGGAGAAATATTATGGCATTTTTAGGATGTAGTAAAGTAATGTTATCGGATAATTCTTTTAAAAGAATAGACTTATTAGAGGTAGGAGATTCTATCAAAACATATGTATCTTCTAGTGAAACAAGTATAATAGATGGTGCCCCACGAAATACAGTTGGTTCTTATTCAAGTGCAAATGTACAATCAATTTCTACATCTTCAGTTGTATCTGATTATACTAATAAAAATATAGAAACAGGTAACCCAACCGCTGGATTATTTTACATCAGACTATCAGAAGGAAATGTATATGATGAATCAAAATTTACAGTAGATACTCCTGTTTATACTTCTAATGGATTTATAACAATACACCCAAATGATTCAGATGATAATGATATTAATCCATCAACTTTTATTTTAGATTCACTACAAGAAACCGAATTTAGTAGTAACAGAGGATATAAAAACGTTTCTAATGTAGAATTTTATGGCGTTAATGATAATAATGTTGATACTAGTGGCTCTTCATCTGAAATTGATAAATTTATTTTAAAAGATACTGTATTATATACAATAGAAACATCGGATGGGAATCCATACATTGTTAGTAATTTTATTGTGAAAAATTAAAAAAAGGAATATTATGGCAATTGAAATATATAAAAAAATAGAACAGTCTAAAAAAAGACAATTAAGGTCATCTTCAACAACTTCTGATGAGTTGACTCAAATTAAATCTATTAATGATAATTTTGTATTATTCTTTAAAAATAAACACCTTTCATAGTAAATAATATTTCATTAGTAATATTTATTATAAATGTTACCTATGAATCCAATTGAAAGTGTAGATACATCACAAATTACACAACTTAAAGTGGGTAAAAACGAGTTCTCAAAACATACATGGGACCCTCGTTTTTCTTTTGATGTTATAACCACAATAGAAGAAGTACAATCCAAAGAACAGAAAGTTCGAAGAGTAATCCAAAAGCTTAACGAAGATATAGAGTGGCCAGCTGCACCAACATACGAAGATGTATTAGAGATGGTGGGGTTTGGCTCACAATGTTGGATTCTAATGTATGAAGATTTGGCTTGTGGTTGGTTCTGGGGTAATAATAATGTAATCACTAAAGATTTCAAATCAGATGGTTATAAATTAGAATCACATGAGTGTTACCTTGGAACTGGCACTGTATCGAGAAAAGATAAGAAAGTTGTAAATGCATCTCAAATAGCATTTAGACAAGCGGTTGAACTTTATGTATCTTATAATAAAAAAGATGTAGCATATCTTTATTGTGATAATTGGAATATCTGGTCTATAAAACTTTGTAAAGGATTGGGTATGTATGAACATGATTTTATAAATGGAAGATAATACTTTTAAAATATCAGAAGAACATTTAATTCAATTGGAAAATTTATTATCACAGACTCCAATCATTTTAAATGATGAATCAGAATATGAATCTGAAATAAAACAAATATATAAATTAATACCTGCTCTAAAACCACATACAAAAGATTCTCATCTACTTCCTCATATCGGTAAAACTCATAGTGTAATTAGATACTACACAAAATCAAATAAAAAACTTAATGATTATTTTAAGTTTCTATTTGGTAAAAAAGATATAGATTTATTTGTAATATCAGAAGTAACATATACCGCCGGTGGATTTGCATTACCTCACAAAGACCCTGATTCTAAAATGACTTATAATATAATGTTAGAAGATGATTTCGAAGGAGGTGATGTTTATTTAGAAGAAAAATTACAAGATTTTAAAAAAAGAGGAGATGTTGTATTTTTTAATGGAGGAGCTCAATTCCACAGCGTTAGTGAAATAACAAAAGGGAAAAGAAAAATATTATCAATCTGGTGTAAACCAACAAGTATGGTGTAATATGATATACGCAACAATGTGTGTTGGGGAATCTTGGGTTACTAAACACAAAAATAATATAAATAAGTTTGCTAAAGATAATACTATTCATGTATTAACCGATGATATAAATGAGTTTCCTAACTGCATAACACATTATTACAACAGAGATGTTTTTAGTTATTATGAAAAAATAAATCATATATTAAATTTATCTAAAAACTTAAAACAAAGAGTAACATATATTGATGCAGATTGGATATATCGATATAACATTAAAAATTTATTTGATAAAGATAGCCTTTACACTTATAGAATCTATTCATTGTCCGAATCTCCAATTAGTAAATATTTCAATGAACAAACTAAAGAAGAAATAAATAAAACATTAAAAAGTATAGAAATGGATTCTATATTAGATTGGTATATACCGGAAGCGATTATCTCATTTCCATATTTAACTAATCTAAATGAAATAATAAATGATTTTAAAAAACTACAACCTGTATTTGAAAAAGTACAAAATGTAAAACCTAAGATTGAATCATTATACAGATACAGCAACAATGGTATTGGTTACGGAGAAGGATGGGCAATAACCGCGATATGTATTAAATATGATATTTTTGTAAAAGATTTTAGTGAATTTCCAAATAAGACTTGGGAAAAAATAGGATTAATCTAAAAGAGAGAAAGAATGGCAGAGAACATAGAGAAAAACCCACCAAAGGGTAAAGTTAAATTTAACTTAACTCTTTCAGAAGAACAAAAAGAAGCAAAAGCAAATATCTTATATCACCCATATAATTTTATATTGGGTAAAGCTGGTAGTGGTAAAACACTTCTTGCAGTACAAGTTGCATTGGATATGTTCTTCACAAGACAGATAAACAAAATCATTATAACAAGACCAACTGTATCCAATGAAGATAATGGATATTTACCTGGTTCTCTTGATGAAAAGATGGAACCTTGGTTAGTTCCTATTCGTTCTAATATGAGAAAGGTTTACAACAAACCTGCCATATTAGAAAAGATGGAAAGAGAAGATAATATTGAGTTGGTATCACTATCACACTTTAGAGGAAGAACCTTTGAAAACGCATGTGTGATTGTAGATGAGTTTCAGAATCTAACTAAACAACAATTAGGAATGGTGTTGGGTAGGTTGGGTAAACAATCCACGATGATTCTTACAGGTGACCCACAACAAATTGATTTAAAGTTTAATAATGATTCTGCGATACATGATGTACCAAAACTAAAAGTATCTCAGTACGTTTTCTCAACATCCTTGAAGGATAACCACAGACATGAGGCTTTAGATGAATTATTAAAATTACTTAACGAATACTCATAAAATAATTCACTTTTTATTTGGATTTATCATTTTTTTTTCGTATATTTACAATGTAAATAATTTAAACGTTAAAAGATATGATTAAGGCAATTAAAAGTAAATTACTAACTTACCTATTTATGGACTGGGTAAAAACTGAAACTGATTTAGAAACCCTAAAAGTTTCCAAAAATTTTATTAGAAAAAGAGAAGTAGAAATTACAGGTCATGTACCGGTACTTGGATTCAGACATCATTTGCAGAATGATGAAGAATATAATAATTAAGAAAATGTTTGGTAAATCCAAATAATTTTCGTATATTTACATTGTAAATAAGTGATATGATAAAAAAGAAAAAAATAGTTTACATCGATATGGATGGTGTGATTGTAAACTTTGGTTGGGCAATCCAAGATTGGTTCGACAAACATCCCCACTTGGTAGATAGATACAAAGAGTTTCCTGACCACATACAAGGTTTATTTAGAAACCCACCACCAATCGAAGGTGCTATCGAAGCAATCAACAAACTTGCAGAGAGTGGTAAGTATGAATTGTTTATAGCAACTTCCGCTCCTTGGGGTAATGCTGGTTCTGCGATGGATAAAAGATTATGGATTGAGGACCACTTTGGAAATCTATTTCACAAGAAAATGTTTATCACTCACAGAAAAGATTTACTTCTTGGTGATTATCTAATTGATGATAGAACCAAGAATGGTGCCGGTGAGTTTAGTGGAGAACTTCTTCAGTTCGGTACGAATTGGGAAAATGGCAAAGAAGGTCAGTTCCCCAACTGGCAATCAATCTTAGATTATCTTTTATGAAAAACGATAGATTAGGAATACTTGATTATATAATGTTATTCATTGTGATAGGTTTGATGTTCATGGCAGCATCATGTACCAAAGAAGATGATTTATTTATAGAACCACAATTGGTAATGATGCCTAATCTAAATAAAGATACTAATGGTTATTATCATCTAAAACTAAATCCAAATACAAACCAAACAATTCACAGAGTTGATGGTATGGTTACAAGTATATTTGAGCCAACAAAAGTTTCATTTAGTTCAAATTTATTTTGGGAATATCAAGGAGAAGATGTACCAACATCTAACTTTTCATCTTGGGCAACACCAGATGACCCTTACATATCAAATGTAATTGCACCGATTTATAGTATGAGAACTGATACATTAACACTAACTATTAGAATTAATGAATGGAATATCATACAAAAACTAAACATTGTATTAGAATGAAACCATGGCCCCTAACTCCCATAACAGACGAAACCTTTGAAAGACAAGGGTGGGAAATGCATGTAGAAAAAGAAGAGGGGGAAGAATATTACTATTTTACACTTCCTTTACCACGAGATAATCCAGACATAGATGCACCAACTCTTGTTTCATCTTGTAATGATGATTACCAAGATTTGGGAATTAAGAAAGGAGAATACTATGTGGAAATACAAGATATGTTTGGATTGGGAATCTGCACTTCAGAAGAAGAAATAGAGATTCTTTATAGAGCATTAACTAAAGATGAAATTGAAGAATGACATATTGTCAGTATGTGTCATATAAAAACTGACATATTGTCATAAATTATTAAATGGTATAGATTTGGTAATATATAAATCGAAGTTTAATTTTAAAAAAGGAAAATTATGTACATTACAACATTCGACAGATTATTTGACTCAGTATGGAATGACCCATTCATTTCAGAAGCGGTAACAAAACAAAGAAAAACTTATGGAAACTTTGATGTAGAAGTTTTAGAAAATGGGAAACAACAAGTTACAATTAACACTATTGGACATAATCCAAAGGATATTACAGTAGATGTAACTGAAGAAGAAATTACAGTTAAAGCAAAGAAGGGAGAGGATAAATCTCGTTTCGTAAAGGATATCGATTTAACTTTTACAGTTGGTTCTGATTATGATGGAACTAAAGCTGAAGCTAAATTCGAAAATGGATTACTCACTCTCCTAATTGATAAGAAAGTAAATAAAAAGGCTAAAACCTTAAAAATTTCTTATTAATCATATCCGAGTAAACAGAAGAGAGGGGGAGTAATATCCCCCTTTTTTTATATCTTAATATTTATACCTATACACTAAACTATATCAAATGAAAGATATTTACAAACCAAAAGTTGCAAACAACCTCGATTCTTGTATCAACAAAGCAAATGTAGTAAGAGGAATGGTTACAGGCGAGAGACCCGCAGACCCTAAAACAGCGGATACTTATCTACAACAAATCGTTAGAATCCTTGAAGATATCAAGGAGGTTGTGGAACGAGGATGATAAATGAAATTCAGAACTTTATTATTAGGATTATCGGCATTATTCGTAGCATTTAATGCAGCATTCTTTTCGGTAAGTGGTTTATCGAAACTATTTGCTGGTGCTTCACTTTCGGTAATTTTAATGGCAAGTTCACTTGAAGCAGCAAAACTAATTACTGCTGGTTATCTTTACAACTATTGGGAAAAGATAAACAAACTATTTAGAATATATTTATCCATAGGAGTTTTAATCTTAGTATTAATAACTTCATTGGGTATCTATGGATTTCTAACATCAGCATTCCAAGATACCTTTAATGTATTTTCAGTAACCGAAAAACAAAGAAGTTTTCTACAACAAAAAGAAAAGTTCTGGCAAGATGATGTAACGAGATATGATAAAGAACTTGAAAGAATTTCTAATAATATTAGTACTCTCAGTAATGCAAAAACTACCTCAATCCAAGTACGGGATACATCGGTTGTGGGCGGTGTTAGACAAACCATCTCCACTGCTGAACTTAGATTATCTCAACAACGTATTGGAGTGGAAGAAGAAAATCGTAAAGAAGTTCAATCCAAGAGAGAAGTAGCAGCAGATTCCCTACAATCAATCCAACTAAGAATATTAGATTTAGATACTGATACAGAGATTGGTTCTGAATTAGGACCACTACAATATCTTAGTGGATTATTAGATAAACCAATGGACCAAATTATAAATTGGTTTATTCTTATTATCATATTTGTGTTTGACCCACTTGCAGTTGCACTTGTAATTGCATTTAATAATGCAGTCAAAGTTGATAAAGGTGAAAAAGATAAAAAGAAAGTAGTTCAAAAAAGAGAACTATATGGTGAAGATATATCATCGGAATCAATGATAAATGAAAATATCACCGAATTAAATGATATTGAAGTAGATTCTGAAATAGTAGAATCAGATAAATCTTATTTAGATTTAGATGGGGATGGTATTATATCTGATGAAGAGATATTAGTGGATACAGATGGTGATGGTAAAATATCAGAAGAAGAATATAATGATTGGTATGAAAACAGAGGAGGTTGGAAGGCTCCATATGATGGTAAAGATTATTGGTTCCATCCAAAATTTGATTGGTCAAAAAGAGAACGTTGGATTAATAATCAATCTGCAATAAAATATTGGGTAACTAATCGAGGCGGCAGTTATACCAAAGTACAAGAATATAAAAACGAATATCCAACAGATTTTTCATCAAAAACTTATTAAATTATTTGGATATCTAAAATAATTTTCGTATATTTGTATAGAAATAAAACATAAAACTATACTATTATGAATTTAGGCTACGCATGTATAAACATGACTCTTGGTAATCAAAAACCAAAAGTTACCACAAATCGTTCAATGATTAAAAAAACATTCTTAGAAAAGGGTGTTGAATATGCTGGTGAGCTAGGATTACAAAACTCACGAGATTTATTTAAAATATTAGAGTGGAATAACCACAACAACATCAAAGTATTTCGTTTATCATCAGATATGTTCCCTTGGGCATCTGAGTATGGTATTGAAAATTCCCCATACTACAAACGAATAGAAACTGTATTACAAGCTTGTGGACATTATGCAAAAACACATGGTATTCGTATCACTTGTCATCCTGGTCCTTTTAATGTATTAGTATCTCCTCGTGAGAATGTTGTAGAAAACACAATTACTGATTTAGAGATTCATGGTAAGATATTTGATATGTTAGGTCTTTCTCGTACACCTTACAACAAAATCAACATTCATTGTAATGGTGTGTATGGTGATAAGATTTCTGCCATGGATAGGTTC
>Ga0222719_10003593_pt1 | contig 13728 bp, 15 predicted proteins | sample C33_34DmetaG_FD_165039 | JGI IMG/M metagenome (GOLD analysis project Ga0222719, IMG submission 165039) | Estuarine water microbial communities from San Francisco Bay, California, United States - C33_34D | ecosystem: Environmental > Aquatic > Marine > Unclassified | place: USA: California...
GTATAGCATGCTTCCCTTCTTGGGCATTACATCAACATTTAATTTTGGAAAGTATGTGCTTCCACCTTCGTAGTCATCGTTGAGATACAATATTGCGGTGCCCACCCTATCATTCCTTCCATGAGAGTAATAGTTAATCTTGTCCGGAAAGTAGGGATAGTCGTGATGCAGATCCAAGTATCTGCCCTTGTCATAGTTGTAGATGTCAATTGCTTCAATGTATGAATGTGGAAATCCACAATTCTCCACGATTGAGTTTGCTATAATGTTATAGTGATGCGGATCCATTCCTAGGCTGATGCCACGCTGTTCAACATCTTCCGTGACCTGCGTGTAACTTTCCTGTCGGCTCTGCTTGCCGCTGTCAGGATTCATTCCATCAGCGATATGCTTGGACATTATTTCATCACACACATCTTCCGGAACGGCATTATCAAATACTATGATTAGTGGATCCTCGCAGTATACTCTTCCCTGCGACATGTTATATGTTGGTAGTGGAACCGCATCATCTTCCAGCACTGCTATTTCACCTGCGTGTTCCTTGCCCTTGTAGGGAAATCTCTTAAAGGAAACTCTTTGCCTTTCCTTTAAGGTTTTTATATCATCTATAACGTGCCATTTTTCACAGATGATGTCATCTCCCCTATCAGTTTTGATAAAGCCAAACTCTTTTGCGTCATTATACCAAGTAACTATTCCTGTTTCCATTACCATGCGTTCCATATGTATTTTGGCGTCGTGCCGCAGTTGGTTCCTGCGTGCCATAACTTTCTGTTTTCCCACTCGTATGTGGTTCCTTGTTCAATATTATAAAATGCTCGATCACCCGCGATAAAGATGTGTCCCCATTGTGGTTTGCCTATGTGCGTGTGATAGCGTTTGCACTCTGGCAAGTTTTCTTCGTTGTCGTGTGCGTCCCAGTGTATGGGTGCATATCGTCCTGGCCATATTCTGCTGATCCAAACATTCTTACAATCCAAGCCATACCAATCATTCCATTGTGCAACTATGGATTCATCAAACTGTTTGCCTGGTATGAACATGTCCCATGCAACCGTGCCTCCTTCGGCTACCGTTCTATAGCCAGCGGCATCCCACATGTCCAGTATCTCATCAAGACCAGGAATATTATCTCCTCGCTTGTGGCTTGGACCAACATACTCTGGTTTGGTGTTGGCAACATCCTCTATGATTTTATCCCAATTGAGTATGTCACATATACCCATGTTCTTAATCATTGGGCCTCCCTAGGAAGTGGAAAAGGTATTGCTTGTATGTTCCCATGTTTGTTCCTGCATGATGGCTACGATAGTTATCCCATTCGTATATTGTTCCCTGTTCAACATTATGGAAGCATTCATTCTCCAATATCAATACGCTGCCCCATCTTGGCTTATCCATGAAACACACCCAGCGTTTTAGTTTGCCTTCCCTTAACCATTCCTCTTCCTTGTCCTCAACATCCCAGTGATAAGGAACGTTGCGTCCTGGGTCAACTTCGCTCACGAATACTCTCAGTGGTTGTGCATTTACCAGTTCAGCAAATTTATTCTGAACTCCAATGTCAAAGTGTTCTCCTGGATAATAATCGTGCCATTCAATTTGATTTAAATCATAACCTGCATCTTTCCATGTTGAGATTATTCCTCTATATGATTCTAATAATGGTCCTTCACTTCCTGCTTCGCTGCGATCAACAACTCCTGTTACAGTGTTATGATCACCTTCAGTATTCTGTTTACATATATCAACAATTTCATCCCAGTTGATATTTTTTGTTTTTCCAAAATATCTAGCCATTAGGAAAAATCTCATCGTAAATATAGGACATGTTATATTGTCCCCACATAACATGTGTTGAAAGAGAACGTTTAAACATTGTTTCTAAATTAAGCATACCATTTACTGATTTACCTGTTTCGTCTAATCTAAACTGCGCAGTATGATGTATTATACCTTGCATAAATCTTTCCTCAATTAAAGGATTCGAAATAGGAACACATCCATACCAATCTATCGATCTCATATTATTTTCATTATCAATATAGTGACAGTGTGGATACATTGTAAGTTTATATATTCCATCACGAACTTGATCTTTTACTATTTCTTTTATTTGATAAAGCCATTGTTTTTCTGGCCAATACGATTCTCCATATATAACTTCGTTACAAGTTTTCTTATACCATTTTAAAAATATTTTTTTGTTGTTATAATCTACATCGATAACTTCCGGGGCATACCATTTGTTTGAAAATATATCAAGATATTTTAGTTCTTGTTCAAAGAAATAATTTACAACATCTTTAGTATATAAAGGTCTGTCTTCAGATTGCCTTTGATATTTGTTGTTCCAATCATAATTTTTACAAAAAGTTCTTCCGTCAGGACTAACAAGAGGCTCGTATGTCTGTTGTGACATACAACGATATCCTTCGTCTATTTTAAAAAAAGGTTTCCAGTTGTTTGTATTCATAATATTTCCAAAGTAAAGCCAGTAGGCAACATGTCCTGTAAATTGTTAACATAACCTTTTTCTACATTAAAGGTTGCAGATTTTTCATCATGTGAAAAGTTATTAATAATTCCTTTTTTGTTTGCTTGATTAAGCCAAGGACTAAAGGTGCCGTCAAATATATAACGTAGATTATAACCACTACCTTTAATAGATACTTTGGCAGGATCTTCTAAATTATTGTTTGTTAGTAATTCTCTAACAACTAATTGTGCTCTATCTAGACTACCAGCATTAATTGCTGTGTGAGGGAGACTTGCATCCATCTTATACCAATAACCGTCTTTTACTAGTTCATACATTTTTATATTATGAAGATCGCATAGATAACTGTGATTTCCAGAAATATTTAAATGATATCTATCATCAATATCAGCATGTCTCTGATAACATGTTCCCTTTTCTAAAACAATAATTCTTGCTTCGCCTATTGGAAATTTGAACACAGATATTATCTCTTCCCAAACTGTATTTTTAAATTCTTCTTTTATTACCCAAGGATCATAGAACCTATCACCTGTAGGCAAATTAATAGAAAATTTTCCAATAGAATTAAATTGGGATTGTAATTTGTTTATGTCAACATAATAACCTGTCTTTTTCAGCATAACAGTATTTATAGAATAAAAATTAACTGGGTATATTATTCCGGTAAATAGATGTATGGACGAATATGATTGGTATAATGAAAAAGATTCTGAATTAGGAAAATATCAGAGAGAATTACAAGATCTCTCCGGAAGTCCTACTTTTTGTGTATTGCCTTGGATACACATGGCAACAAGACCTAATGGTGATATGCGTATATGCTGTGTTGGAAATGCTAGTGGAGCAGACACAGGAGATTACGAAGTTGGATTAGTTAAAAACGAAAATGGTAAACCTGCCAATTTTGGAAAGGATCTTCCTAGCAAAGCATTCAATAATGATTATATGAAAAGTGTAAGAAAATTGATGCTCAATGGAGAAATTCCAAAAAGTTGCACCAAGTGCTTTTCAGAAGAACAAAAGGGCATAGTAAGTAAACGCATATGGGAATCAGTTACATGGTATAAAGAAGAAGATGTGGATATTCCCGAACTTGTAGCACAGACAAAAGAAGACGGTAGTATTCCACACAAGTTAGAATATCTAGATCTAAGATTAGGTCATACCTGTAATCTAAAATGCATTATGTGTAGCCCTCATGATAGTAGTAAATGGGTTTCGGATCATAAGGTATTGTATCCAACATTTGAAAGTAAACTTATTAAAAAACAAATGAGTTGGAACAAAGAAAACTTTGATAACTTTTGGCATGAGAATCCTGCATTCTGGGAAGAAATATATGATCAAATACCTAATATCAAACAATTATATTTTGCAGGTGGTGAACCCTTAATGATAAAAGAACACAAAATGTTTCTTGAAGAAATTATTAAGAGAGGATATGCAAATAAAATTTTAATTAGATATAATTCAAATGGTTTATTAGTAGATGATTCTATTGTGGAGTTATGGAAAAACTTTAGAAAAGTAAAATTTGGTATGAGCATCGACGCCACTGACAAACGAAATCATTATATTAGATTTCCGAGCGACTGGTCTGTAATAGAAAAAAATATTCATAAGTTAGAACAGGCTTCAGATAGTATTACAGTTAGCATAGCACTAGCCATACAAATTTTAAATATAAAAAATATTCCAGATTTTATAAAATGGAAAGTAAACAGTGGCTTTAAAAAAGTCAACCAGGATAAGAATGCAGCAGGGATGACATTAGGAGGCGGGCTAGTAAGTGTTCACTTATTATGGATACCAACTTGGCTTAGCCTGAGAGTGTTACCTAAGAAAGACAAACAAGAAGTAAGAGAATTGTTTGCAGAACTTAAAGAATGGTTGTGGAATAATTATACACAAGATAAGGAATTTTGGGAAACAAATCCTTATGGGTGGAAACGTTGGGAAAGTATTTTAGATTGGATGGATGCAGAGGATCACACACATCTTTTACCTGACTTTAAAGAATACATCACAAAGTTGGATGCTAGAAGAAATACAAATTTTAAAGAAACTTTTCCTGAACTGAAGCATTTATTAGATTGATTATTTTGTTTTTAAACGTAAGTAATTTATCTAAGTTATTACCATACCAAGTTAATTCTAAATCACCGTTGTCTAATTCTTTTTCTCTTGCTTGAATATTAACACCGATATCTATACCTATACTGTGTATCTCCGATAGAACCTCTTCATCTGCAAATAATGAATCAATGTTTTCTAATTGTTGATTAGGTATAGTAATACTGACTTGGTGTTCATAATTAGGTTCTCCACTAAATGTTTCTATTTTTATTTTATCGTCTATTGTAGTAATTGTTAAGGGTTTGTTAAATGTAGGGTGTAGTCTTTTTAAATTATGATCCTGTATCCTAGATTTAGATTCATCAGGATATCCTATACCTATCAGCAACAGTGGATTATCTACATTAATTATATTACCTATTTCAATACCATCAAAGCAGGCACAGAAACCTGTTTTTAAATCTAATAGATTTGCAGTCAGGATTAGTTGTCCAGATGCAATGCCGACTGCTAAATTTTGTTGAGCTGTGATGTCGATATAATCTTCAGGAGGATTCCTAAATGTTTTAGGAGTTTTGCCTGAAAATAAGACTAACAGATTGGCTAATACTTGTGGATTGAGATTATATTCTGGTATACAATTTTCCATGGTGTTAATGGTGTTTTTATATATTGATTCTATAATTCCACGATCAGTAATAAACGTCACAGAATAATATTCTTCGTTTTGTTTTGCAGGACTATTAACTATGGAATTTTTGAGTAACTCCATATCCTCATTAGAAATGCTTTTTGAAAGATCCCAGTTCCGTTGACATCTTTGGGAATTTTGTTGTGATAATTTTAAATGTTCTCTATCCATGTTTTACCTTTGTGATATTAATATCAGCAGCACAAGTGCACCAATCTCTACTACAGATTATAGGATTTATTACAGGAACAAATGTTCCTTGATATATGTTTCCTAAACTGCCGCCTACTCTGCAAGTAGCCCTATGAACTTCACCGTCCCAATTAATCATTAAACTTTCTAATCCTGCTTGACAAGTCCAATTTTTAAATGAATTGGTTTTGTTAATTAATAGATCATTTACATTGCATTCTAACTGTCCGTCTATTAGAGTATTTTTTGGAGGGGTGTGATTTTGACTTTTAAGATATTCTCTTTCTTCTTGCGAATATCGTTCCATATCCTCAAATACATCGTGTTCTTCAGTCCAGCGTATAGGACGCAATGCAAAGGGTATCTCGGCGTTTAAAAGGCTTCTACAAGCGTGTTTAACGTCTTTTAAGCGTCCTGGAAGCATCATTACGTGTGTTATAACGTTTTTATTATTAGATGCGCTGTATGAGCTTATAATTGTGTTTAATACTTTTTCCCAATCATATTCAAAATGTAAACTGAATATTATATGATCTATCAAATTATCCATTACATTTGTATAAAATTCTACAGTCCTGGTTCCGTTTGTAGTTACGTTTATCCAACTAACTTTGGGTCTAGCATATTCCAAAATAGATATGATGTTTGGATGAACAAAAGGTTCTCCACCAGTAAAACTTATTCTAACCTTTTTATCTGTTGAACTGACTAACGAATCAATTGCCGATTTAAAAACTTCAATATCAATATGCGGACTGTGATTATCGTGTATGAATGACGGACAGTATGAACAGTCGTAGTTACACCTCTTACCTACGTTCCATTCTACTTTTACTGATTCCTTATAATGAGGGTATAAATTTTCTATCCTATGCATTCTATCTTACCAATGTTATTATAGCGTGATAGGTATTTAACTATCTCTAATGGAGTTCCTTTAAGTTCACTCTTGATTAAATCTATCTTTGCAACAGGAATCATACCTATTGCTGCTTTTTCTTTATTAGGAAATCTTTCCTTCATGTGCTGTTCATACCATTTCCAAAAAATAGGAAGTTCTTGATCTGCCTGTTGTTTAGTGACAGTAGGACCAAATTTTATTTTAAAGTCTGCACTATAATAATTCTGAGGTCTTATATTATCATCTCCCACATGATGATCTTTATCAAAATACACATCTAAAATAGTCTTGCCAACTTCGCAATAATTTACATAAACTGTTCCAAACTCATACAACGGAGTAAACAATTTATAATCTTCGTCTGCAAGAGGATGACGAGGTCTGTTCTTAAATGTGCAGACAGATTCAGCATATGGATGTTCAAAACCTAATTCGTTGTTATGTAAAACGGCTTCGTATTCGTGTATCAATACATTAAATCTGTCTACTGCGATGCGAACATTTTTCGGAACACTATCATACCATGCAGTTCTTGATTCCAATTCACCACGTAAATTTTCAAACTGTTTGTGTAAAATATTCATACTTTGTTGATCCGCATTAGGATCAAATTTATATTTTATAATATTATCATGATCATTAACTATATCAATCTGGTTGTTTATTTCATTAACATACCAATCCTCATTCTTATGCGATCCGGGATAATTGTAAAATCTTTCGCTCTCATAAATTTCATAATTTAATTTAAGTTCATCAAACCATTTCTTTGCAACACTATTGTTCAATAGTTCAAAGTATAAATTATGATGTTCGTTACTGTTTTCGAATCTTACTTTAAACATATTTCCTAAACTCAGGTGTTACTTGTTCAAAGCCTTTTTGATTTCTTCTACGATCAAGATTCTTGTTAAATTCAATACAGTCCTTCCATAAGTGGCTAAGATCATTAGCCTTTATAAAATTAATATTATCCTGTATTTGGTTTAAGGTGTATTCTAGTAACTCCGGGCGTTTTTTTACCATAGAAAAGTCTTTAACTTTTTCTTTGCTTTTTTCTAATCTATCAATTGCTATCTGTTTTAATGGTTCTGGTAAAACCTGCACTGACAAGTCTCTCGGATAACTCACCCTATGTGAATGAAATATAATGCCTAGTTCATCTAGAAATGTTTCCATGATTTTATCTAGCACCATGATGTTACTAACCTGAACTGTGCAAGCGCCAACTATTCTAGAAATATTAGGTATGTCTTTTATAAGGCTTATATTATCAACTACGGTTTGCCATTTTCCATTACCTCGAATATATTCATACGATTCGCCAACACCGTCGATTGAAATATTAACAGCAACACTTTTAAATTTAGGCCAATAGTCCCAAATATTTCTTCCACCCTTAATACCAAGAGTAGTTAAATTAGTTGCATATTTTAGTTCTATATTTTCTCCATATGGAGCCAACATATCTAATATACGATAATGCTGAGGATCCATTAAAGGTTCGCCGCCAGCAAACTCTGCACGCCTGAAATAAGGAATAGTTTTTTCAAATGATTTCCACCAATTAGGATTATCTTCAAAATGATCAAGATATGGCTTCTTCTTTAAATTTAAATCGTCTACCAGTTTGGCAATAATATTGTCATCTCTCTTGTAAAATTTTTCAACTTCGTTCCAGTCATTCCATGATGTTGAATCTAATGGATGACACATTCTACATTTGAGATTGCATAGATTATTAAGTTTCAATTCCATAGTTGGAATTTCAAACGGCATAGAATAGTCATCATTTAAACTATCTAAAGCATTAGGATAAAGATTTATTCTTGCTTCGGGAATTTCACCTGTTATGTGACGTTGGCGCATGCTTCTTACGCCTTGATCTTCTAATGTAAAACAAGGTTCACATTCCGCAGGTCTTTCATCGTTAAGGACCTGTCTTCTAATTCTCTTCATGGTATTGTTATTCCAGATCTCTTCAAGACTGTTGTCGTCTATATTTCCAATGGGGTGGCTACGACAGCACGCTAGAATGGCTCCGTCTTCTCTGGTTGCTAATCCTGTAAAAGGATGCATACAAAATGTGCAACTTTTCTTACCCTTCATGTTCTTCCAAATAGTTAATTAATTTTGACACTCCAACAGGATCGTCATTTAGCATAGCAATATGTATGCTGTTTGTTTCAATGAGATTAAAATCACGGCAAACTTTTTTATATCTGTTACTATGCGTGTTCCACAAATAATCTGTAGGAAATTTTCTTATAAAATGTAAACCAATTTTTACAACTGCACGTAAATTCATTCTAAAGTCATTCATGATACTAATGCTGTCTTTTACATGCTCATAACGATGCCAACGAACTCCGACTCTATTCCATCCTAGACCTAAACCTTTGCTAAGACTGATTCCGAAACTATATATGGCAGGATGATCAAAATCAAAATTTATATCTTTACTACAGGTAATCCAGGCTCCGTCAATATGAACCGGAATATTGCGATTAAGTGCTTCGTCTAAAATTTCTTGCATGTCTGATCTTTGATCTCCTAATCTTGGATATGGAAGACTTAAGATTAATGGAGTATCGTATTTTAAATCTTTATAATCTTTAATTAGATTTTTATTATCTAATCTTGTATGATATCTATAGTCGTCGGCAAAGGCTTGAATATCTCCTTGCATATAGAGGTTATCTATAAACTGTGTGCAACCTACTATAATATCTTTTCTATAAAAATTTTTGTGTCCTGAAAAGTTGTTTAACTTACTGTTAAAAACGTATTCTTCCATTTCATCTTTAAAGTCTTGATACACCCGATCACTAATGTCATGATCCATTCCGCCTTTTAAAACTAATTGTATCTCTTCTAATATTTTTTTATCAGTAAGATTACTAGGTCTGGTTGTTTCTAGTAAGTGAGCTTTATATTCCATTACTTCCCCATTTGTCCGCAATCAAACTCATGAATGGAAATATATTGTGCCAATCCTGATTTTGATTTTTTGCAAATCTATAAAATCTTTCTGCAAACTGTTTTCTAAAAATATTTACTCCGTTGTTTATCTGCATTTGATGATAGAAGTTTTCATAAAAATCTATCTTGCTTATCATGGCATTCTTTTGATTGGAAGTAGAATTCATTATTTTTTTCTTCATAGAATTAGTGATTGCGTTGAAATCTCTATCTTCTAGTATTGCAATATTTAAATACTTAGGATTATATACAGGATGACTTGCACTAAAATTATAAGCCTGGCTATTAATCTTCTTAAATTTTTTGCTATCTAACCATAAGAGCAAGTCTGCCCAGTGTTCATAACTAAGCATTGAAATTGTGCTACTGGTAAAAACTGTAATATTATCCGGAGTTTCATCTAGCATGTTAAGACTCTGTTCCACCTTTTCCCACTTACTAGGATATCTAATTGCCTCGTTGGCTTCTCCGTGTGCATCAAGACTACAGCATATCTTTACTTCTTTAAACTGTTTCCATACTTCCCATAGTTCATCAGGAAATACAGTTAAGTTGCTCGAATATTCTATTTCAATATGATGTGCATGTCCTGCATCTGCTAATCTTTTTACAAGTTCTGTGCAGTGTTTAATTAACAATGGTTCACCACCACCAAATTTAATTTTATCTATGTATTGAGCATGATTGACCAAACTGTTTACTTTCTGTTCGGATCTAACCCAATCAAAATCTGCATTTTTTATATTAAGGTCGTATTCCTTACCATCAACCCAAAATGTTTTTTCTTGAGTGATTTCTTCATAATCCTTATACCACTTTGTTGCTTCTCCTGGAAAACACATGGTGCATCTTAAATTACACTGATTCCCTACTCTTAAATCTAAACTAAGTATTTTAGGATCGTTAATTGTTCCGTCAGGTAGAGTATTTTTAATTGCTTGATCTTTAGTTAGTATATCTCTATGCTTGATTGTTTCCCATTCGTCTCTACTGCGATTACCAGATGATTTTTCTATTTGGCATCTTTTACATTGTTCAGGAAATTGACCTTTCATAAAATCAAGTCTTACCTGTTTAAGAGTATCACAGTTTAATACATCAATACTATCGAGGTCTTCTATTGATAGTGATCTATTATTATGATGTAAAACAGTATTCCCTGTTCCGGCACTCTGACTATGAGAACACATTCTTAATGTTCCATTATTTTTCACACCTAGATGGCTCCATGGTAGGGGACACCAAACCATTATTTGCCTCCTATTATCATAAAGCGTTTATATTTAGGTAATTCTAATTGATCCTTGATCATTATATCTGTTAGTTTAGATTTGTTGATAAATTCTTCTAAACTGTTGCTACAGTTTACATGCTCGTCTAACTCGTAATAGTTGTTACTCTGTAGAACAATTTTTGCACTTTTAGGAATATTTTTAAACCATTTATTGTAAGTTGGTTGAAATAAATGTTCACAACTTGTATTAATAACAATGTCTGGTATTCCATTATATTCGTATTCTGACATGTCAGCAGTAACAGCAATAAATTTTCCTTCGATCTCTTGGCGCTTGTTTATTGTTCTAGCAATTTCCTCGCAGGATGGATCTATGTCGATGCTGATAATTTTTTTAATACCGATATTACTATTGAAAAGCATGCTGGCTAGAACTCCATTCCAACCTCCATGTATAACAACATTTGCATTTGCAATTCTAGAATTTTTTTCTAGATTTTCAATAAGCCAAGATTTGCTTTTTAACTGACCATCCCAGAAACTCTCAAGTGTTCGATCTCTATCTTCGCTATTACGAATTGCATCCATCCAAAATTTTACATCCTGTATATCAATTTTCATAGTTTTACCTTTGGTATTTTACTATCTGCACTACTAACACAGGTTGGTGTTATGCATTTTCTAGGCCCATTAAAAAGTTTAAATCCTTTATCTAAGTTTCCTAATATGTCGTCATGACAACTATATGCTCTCTTGACTTCGTTGCCTCTAATTATACAACTTTGATATCCTGCATTACAATTCCAATCTACAAATTTATTAAACCCAAAAGCGTTAAACCTTTCTGCTTGATCTAACATATAGTTATTACCTTTGGGATCTTCTAAATAAATTTGTAAAACTTCCTGTCCTTTAAAATTTTGTGGAAAACCGGTTTGCAATTGATCAATTTGTTTATCCGTGTAACCGTCAACTATTCTAGACGCGGTAGGGTCGGACTGCGGTTTAAGAGTGACGTTAATTCCTTTGTCTGCGAATCTATTACAACGTTCATAATATTCTTCAAAGTGTTCAGGAACCATAACTTGATTGATTGTAACAAATACTCCTCCTTCCATGAGCTGTATGCATCTATCCCCAAAGTCTTTTTCGTTTGCAAACTCTGCATGATAACTTGCAGTGATGCTACGACGTGTTAGGTGTCTAGTGTTATCTATAAATCTTGCCCACCATTTTTCACCTGGAGATAGATTTGTGGTTAAGTGTATGCTTTGGTAAGGTGCTTCTGTATCACTACAGTAATACTCTACGAGTTCCCCAAAGTGTTTGTAAGCAGTAGGCTCGCCACCACTAAAACTGAAATGGAATTCTGTGAATCCATTTTCTCTCGCCTGACGCTTAATTTCATCTATCGTGTTTTTATAAACTTCCAGGTTCTGATGATCGGGTTTGTCCGTGTTTGCATAAGGCCAACAGTAGGAACACTTGTAGTTACAGAACCTTCCCAGGATCCAACTCACGTTGAACAGCGGACGATTTAACATAGTATGTTGTCCAAACTTTTTTATGTTATCAAACGGTATAAGTGTAAAGGGTCTCATTTTCTCTCCACTATAGCATTTGAACATGCTTTGACACAGGTCATGCATTTATTTTCGCCTTGCCAATATTTGTCTAGGCCAGTAAATAGGTATTGATCAGTTTCGAGTATTCCTGACTGACATTTATAAACACCAAGATCTTCCATGACCTGCTTTGTGTTTATTACACTTTGATTTCTCAGTATGTGAATTGGCAGGGTTTCCTCAATAGGTTGTTCTAAATAATCACTTCCTATGTAACAACAAGGAGTAATGTTACCATAAGGATCAACGTATATAGATTGTTCAATTACACACTTAGGTTTTATGTTGGCATTTTTAAAAACTATTTTTCTATAATCTAAATCTAGCAGGTCTGTTAGTTGTGCATTTGGTTTCTTGATAAATTCTCTTCTAGTAGTGGGTTCAAGATAATATTCGGTTTGTAAGTTATTATTAACAACTTTAAATTTATCCATCTCATAGAATCTGGTAGTGCTAATAAAATTTACCGAGTGGACTCCTAATCCAAGCAAAAACTTTTCAAGATCTTCAACTTCATTTTCATTATGCTTGAACACAAGGCTATCCACCCTAGCAACGCCTCCTGCTTCGATGTATGCCTTCATGTTTTCTATGACCTTATCAAAATTAGTATTCTTTCTATAAATTTCATGCTTGCCTTTAAAACCGTCAACTGCAAATATCACTTCACTGTTACTAACAGTGCCAATGGCATAGGCAAGGCTCTTCCACCAATCAGTATTTCTCATTCCTCCGTTTGTGTGAATCGCTAACCTTGTTGTAGGATTGACTTCCCTTACATAAGAATAAATTTCTAAACAGTCACGAGCAAATGCTGGATCCCCATAGTTTCCACAACTGTAAAAATTCTTAAGTCTTTTTAAAAATGATTTTGGAAACCAATTTTTAAACTGTTCAATACTAATATCTCCGTTTTTTATAAAAGGTCTTGTAGGACCTCCGTGATAATTTCTAGCACACATTGGACATTGTGCTTGACATTTATCAGTAAGTTCTAGGTGAACTGTTGTTATTTCGGAAACTTTTTGAGTCATTATATACGTATTTAACCACTCTTGTGGTTGACTTCTGCGTTCTAGGCTTATATACTTAATGAACATAAAGGTTCATATTATTTGGAGAATAAAAAAATGTCAGAAACAACACAAGCAATCCAAGCAGCAATGGCTGCATTTCTTGAAGAGAATGAAAAGTTTGAAAGTGGTAACGGTGCTGCCGGAACTAGAGCTAGAAAGGCTCTACAGGAAATGGCCAAAGCAATTAAGGCAAGACGTAACGAAATTACTGAAACCAAGAATGCACGCAAAGCAGAAAAAATGGGTGCATAATGAGCAATGACGACAAGCAATATACAATAACGCTTGATCCAAGTTACACATACAGTGGCGGTGCTGCAACTACCAGCACTGTCACTATGCCTAGTATTGATATAGATGATCAAATTTCAAATGGAACATTCACAATAGATACTTCCAGCATTTCGGACACAGATGAATACTCGTATGGAAATTGGGGAAGTGA
>Ga0222719_10003594_pt1 | contig 13726 bp, 13 predicted proteins | sample C33_34DmetaG_FD_165039 | JGI IMG/M metagenome (GOLD analysis project Ga0222719, IMG submission 165039) | Estuarine water microbial communities from San Francisco Bay, California, United States - C33_34D | ecosystem: Environmental > Aquatic > Marine > Unclassified | place: USA: California...
AATTGGGTAATTCGTAATATTTTTCCATGTAACCCTCGGTGAGGACAAGAGAAGGAGCGTAAAATAATTTGATTAAGAATTTTTTTTGATTAATTTTAAGTATTATCGGTTCGGTATTATTGTCGATTAGATATTCCTTACCCTCAAAAAAAATCAAAATACTTTTGGATGAAATAAATTTTTTTAATAGAAATTTTAGTATTCTAAAAGTCATACCTTCATAAGCAAAAATAAAAATATTAACTTAAATTTTAATAAATTTTTTTAATATGTAAATTAAACATATGTTTGAATAAATTTTTATTTATTTAAACTTTAAAATGATTTAAACGTAAAGGAATAGATGAACAATATTGAAAAAATTGATTTTATATCTAACTGGATAAAAGATTACGCCCATAAGGGAAATTTCTCCTCATTAGTAATAGGAATTTCAGGAGGAATAGACTCTGCTGTGACAAGCACCCTATCAGCCAAAACCAACATTCAAACCCATGTGGTCACCATGCCCATACTTCACCATCAAACATTAAACGATAGAGGGAATAATCATGTTGAATGGCTGAAGAAAAAATTTTCAAATATTACCCATCATCACATTGATTTATCTAGAGTTTTTAATGAATTTCAAACAGAACTCAAAGATAACAATTCAGAGCATGGATACGCCAATTCTCAAGCAAGGCTAAGGATGACTACGCTTTATCAAATAGCCGCTAGTAATAATGGGATTGTGGTTGGAACAGGCAATAAAGTGGAAGATTTTGGTATTGGCTTTTATACCAAATATGGTGATGGTGGCGTTGATATATCTCCAATCGCCGATTGTCTTAAAACTGAAGTTTGGGATATGGGGAAAGAGTTAGGAATAAATCAAGAAATCATTGACGCTGATCCAACTGATGGATTATGGTCTGATGGCAGAACCGATGAACAACAAGTTGGATTAAGCTATAAAGAAATAGAAGAAGCGATGCTTAATGAAAATTCCTCTAATAGAGATAAGTATCTTGAAATAAGATCAAAGAATATTCATAAGATGGAACCTATTCCGGTTTGCATCTTACCCAAATAAATTAATATTAATCTAATCTCTTACCTGAAGAGTTATCAAAAACATGGATCAAAGAAGGATCAATATCAAATTTAAACTCATCACCTGCTTTAACATCAATCTTAGAAGATAATTTACAGCTAAATTCTTGATTGCCTATACTGGAATAAATAATCATATCAGAACCTAAATACTCAACTAAGTTTGCTTTACAAGTAATTGAACCACTGTCTGAAATTTGCATATCATCAGGTCTAATTCCTATACTTGCATCTTCGACATTCAAAGATTTATTTAAATTGAAGGAGTGGTTATCAATCTTAGCAATACCATTATTAATTTTACAATTAAATATATTCATCTGTGGAGAACCAATAAATTCTGCTACGAATTTCGTATTAGGCTTTGAATAAATATCTTTTGGGGTACCCACTTGTTCAACGATTCCCTTATTAATAACCACTATTCTGTCGCCTAGAGTCATCGCCTCTATTTGGTCGTGAGTAACAAAAATACTAGTTACTCCCATTTGACGTTGAAGTTTTTTGATTTCAAGACGCATCTGATTTCTTAATTTTGCATCAAGATTAGATAAAGGCTCATCAAAAAGAAAAATTTTAGGATTTCTTACAATAGCTCGTCCCATTGCAACTCTTTGTCTTTGACCACCCGACAACATACTAGGTTTACGAGAAAGATATTGATCAATTTCAAGTAATTTAGCCACTTCATTAACCTTGTCTTCTATTTCTTTTTTTGAAATACCTCTATTTTTAAGACCATAAGCCATATTGTTATAAACTGTCATATGAGGATATAAGGCATAGTTTTGAAAAACCATTGCAACATCTCTTTCTGAAGGATCAACATTATTTATAGTATTGGCATCAAGGATGATTTCTCCAGAGGTAATATCCTCTAGCCCAGCAATCATTCTTAATAATGTTGATTTACCGCAACCACTTGGACCAACAAATACAACAAATTCTCCATTTTCTATATTTAAAGATGTTTCATTAACAGCCAAGGTTCCATTAGGATAAACCTTAGTAATATTTTGTAATTCTAAAAAGCTCATTTTATTTCTCCGTTTGTATTAATCCTTTGATAAACCACCTTTGTAAAATTATAACAACCAATACAGGTGGAATCATTGATAAAATAATAAAAGCAAATCTCTCACCCGTTCTAGGCAAAGCCACTCCCTCATAATTTTCAGTAAATATAATTTTCATTCCCATCACGACAGTCCAATATTTCTCATCGGTGGTCATAATTAAAGGCCATAAATACTGACTGTAACCATAAACGAACATAAAAATGAACATTGCAGCCAACATGGTTCTTGATAAAGGAATTAAGAAATCTATAAAAAATCTCCAACTATTAGCTCCGTCTAATTTAGCTGACTCTAAAAGTTCATCAGGTATGGTCTTGTAAAATTGTCTAAAGAAGAATGTGGCTGTTGCTGATGCAACTAATGGAAGAATTAGTCCAGTATAGGTATTTGTTAAACCCATGTCTGATACAATTTTATAACTAGGAAAAATTCTAACTTCTAATGGCACTAATAATGTAATAAAAATTAGCCAAAAAATTGGAACTGCTAATTTAAATCTAAAATATACTAAAGCGTAAGCAGACATGGCAGATATAACAACTTTTAAGGTCGCAATACCTAAAGCCATAATAAAACTGTTTAGAAACATTTTAGTAGCAGTAACCTCTTCTGACCAACCACCTTTTTCATTAAGGACTTCGCTATAATTCTGATTAAAATAATCTCCTAAGAAGAACTTCATTCCCTCTTTTAAAATTGAAATATTTTCATGAGTAGAAGTCGCAAAAGAAAACCAAATAGGCAATACCATTAAAAGGACACCCAATATTAAAATAATATGAGATAAAATTTGTATTGGTTTAAATTTCATTTATTTTGAAAAATTCCCTGAATAAACCATCTTTGTAAAAAAATGATAATTAAAATCGGAGGGATCATCGACATAATCACAAATGCAAATCTTTGAGAAATAGATCCATACATAGTTTTTAAACCCATAACAACAGTCCAATACTGTTCACTAGTAGTCATAATAAGAGGCCATAAATATTGATTATATCCAAACACAAACATAAAAATAAATACTGCTGCTATCATTGTCTTAGATAATGGCACTAAGAAATCTATAAAGAATTTCCAACTATTAGCGCCATCTAATTTGGCCGCCTCTAATAATTCATCAGGAATAGATTTATAAAATTGTCGAAAGAAAAAAGTAGCTATTGCAGATGCAGAGATTGGAAGAATAAGACCCATATAGGAATTTAATAAATTTAATTTAGACATAATTTCATATGTTGGCATAATTCTTAACTCTAGAGGTACAAGTAAGGTAATAAATATTAACCAAAAAAACAAAGAAGCGTATCTAATTCTAAAATATACTAATCCGTAAGCCGCCATTAATGAGGTAGCTACAGATAAAGTAGCTATACCAGAAGCCATAATAAAACTATTTATAAACATCTTAATAGCAGTGATTTCTTGGAAAAAACCTGATTTCTTAAACAAAACTTTTGAGTAATTTTCAATAAAACTATCGCCAAGTATAAATTGCAATCCATTAGTATTTATAAATAGACTGGTATGAGTTGAGCTGGCAAAAATAACCCATACAGGAATAATCATAATTAAAAGCCCTGTAATTAGGATTAAATGATTGAGGTTTGAGAAGAGTTTATTCATTTTAATTATAATGAATTTTTCCTTCGATGTATCTAAATTGGAAAATAGTAATCACTAGAACTATGAGCATCATCATAATTGATTGAGCCCCTGCACTACCTAGATCTAAACCTTTGAAGCCATCAATATAAGCTTTATAAACTAGCGTTTTAGTTTCACTACCTGGAGCACCAATTGTAGTAGTGTCAATAATTCCAAAAGTATCAAAAAAAGCATAAGTAATATTAATAATTATTAGAAAGAATGTAGTCGGCATTAATAATGGGAATGTAATTGTCCAGAATCTTCTAAAACTACTTTTACAATCTATAATTGATGCTTCAATGACTGTTTTTTGGATAGCTTGGAGGCCGGCTAAAAAGAAAATGAAATTAGCACTTATCTGTTTCCAAGAACCTGCGATAATTACATAAATATAAGCATCAAAGACATTTTCATACCAATTGAAGCCCCATATCTGATTAAATAAATGATAAAGTAGTCCAAATCTTTCACTAAAAAAATAATTAGCCATCACTCCAACTACAGCAGGAGCAATCGCATAAGGCCATATTAAAAGAGTTTTATAAACACTTTTGCCATGCATAACACTGTTTGCTTGAACTGCTAAAAGTAGTCCTATAGATCCAGTAATAAGCGTAATTACAAAACTATAAATAATTGTAAATTTAAATGCCGTAAAATAAGAAGGATCCGAAAAAATTAAATCGAAGTTTTCAAATCCAGCAAAATAAGCCCCAAAACCAAAAGGATCCTGGATAGTAAAAGCATCCCTAAAAGTTTGAATAATGGGCCAATAAAGAAAAATTAAAAGAATTAATAGCTGAGGAGCTAAAAAAACATATTGAGAGTAACTAGACTTAAACTGGACTTTTTTCATTTTTAAACAAGGAGGGTATTTAACTACCCTCCTAATTTTAAATTAATTTATAGAGTCTTTGCAAACTGAGCTAAAAGCTTCTCAGCGCCTTCATCCATGTTTCCTAGTGCCTCTTGAACACTCATATCACCATTTAACATTGGTTCAATATTATCGTAAATTACTTCACGAATTTGAGGCCAGTTACCAGCTCTGTATCCTCCAGGGATAGTCGAACCTTCCAAGCCTAATTGATCACCGACTGCTTTGTGATAAGGAGAAGTTCTGTAAAAGTTAATTGTCTCAGCTAACTCGATACCACCTTTAGTAACAGCGGCATAACCAGTCATGTTATGATAGTATAAATCCATCTCTGGTGAGCCCATAAATTCAATGAATTTAGCAAGGCCTCTATACTCCTCTTCAGTATGACCATTTAAGATCCAGTTAGCGGCGCCACCAATAAATGTTGGATATTCTTTACCACCAGTTACTGAGTCCCAATAAAGAATTGGGTTAACTGTAAAGTTTGGAAGGACATTTTTCATTCCACCAAAAGATGCAGCTGAACCAAACCAGAATGCAGCTTCACCGTTTGCAAAAGGAGCTTCGTTATCACCCCATGCTCTACCTTTATATCCGTACCAACCTTTTTCATACCACTCTTTAACTTTTTCCCAGTGCATAACGAACTCTGGAGTATCCGCAAACAGTGTTTTAGTTGGAACCTCATCATAACCATTATTTCCATCAGTCATTAAAAGGTTATGTCTTGAGAAGAAGTTCTCAACCCAAATCCACGGGCTATGACTTTGTAGTAAAGGAATGTATCCTGCATCTGCAATTTTTTGAGCTACTGCTTCAAACTCTTCATAAGTTTTCGGGATTTCCTCAATACCTACTTCGGCTAAAATATCCATATTTGCATACATTAAACATGTAGAACTATTAAATGGAACGCCTACCATTTTACCTTTAGAGTCAGCATAGAAGTTTTTGATGCCCGGAATGTAGTTATCGGCATCAACTTCAATACCATATTTTTCCGCCATCTCTTCAAAACCGATCACAACGCCATTTTTAACTTGGGCAACCATGATTGCAGCCCCAGCATCATAGACCTGAGAATAGTGAGGTTGATCACCCGCTCTAAAAGCAGCGATCGTAGCAGCTAGATTGTCTTCATAACTACCCTTCCCTGTAGGAATAACAACATACTCGTCTTGAGATGCATTAAATCTATTAGCAATTTCTATAATGACATCGCCTAGAAATCCACTGTTACCATACCACCAATTAATTTCGGTTTTACTATAACTGTTTGATGTAAAGGCGAAGGAAAATAGAATTGCGAAAATACTTATAATCTTTTTCATAATTTCCTCCTTAAAAGATTAATCTAAATAATAACTTAATAATTTAAATTAAGAATATGAAGTTAAAAATTTAAAAAAAATATAAAAAAATTAATTTTTCGTTGACTTTCTTAAATATACCAAAATCGCATATCTAAGAATTGCTAATTTGCTTCAATGCATAAAGATAACCGTTCACACCCATTCCTAAAACTGAACCATGACATGCATGAGCAATAATTGACTTTTGTCTAAAATCTTCACGAGCATAGATATTAGAAATATGGACTTCTATCTTGTGAATTTTTTTTATCTCTAAGGAGTCATGAAGAGAAACAGAACTATGAGTTAAGCCACCTGGATTAATAATGATTCCATCAAAACTATCATCTAGCCCATTTATTTTATTAATGATTTCACCTTCAATGTTGCTTTGAAAAAATTCAACTTGGCATCCAAGGGTATTAGCTTCTTCCAAAATTAATTGCTCTAAGCTTTCTAAAGAAAAATCACCGTAAGTAGACTTATCTCTTTTGCCTAACATTTCTAAGTTAGGACCATTAATAACCAAAATCTTTTTACTCATCGCGTTATTTTATATCAAATTAATTTTCAAACCCAACCGGTAATCGTTTTCACTTCTAAGTACTCATCCAATCCCCATTTGCCACCTTCTCTACCATTGCCAGATTGTCTGTAACCTCCAAATGGAGTTCCAGGGTCCATAGAGTGGCCATTGATATATACAACACCGGATCGAAGTCTTTTGGCTACTCTTTTAGCCTTTTCCATATCAGTTGTTTGGATGTAATTACCAAGGCCATATTCAGTGTCATTAACAATTTTAATTGCCTCTTCTTCACTATCAAAAGGTATCATAGACAAGACAGGACCAAAAATTTCAGATTTAGCAATTTTCATATCATTGGTTACATTTGTAAAAATAGTCGGTTGAATATAATAACCCTTACTTAAGTCTTGTGGCAAATCAGATCCTCCACAAGCAAGTTTAGCACCTTCTTTTTTTCCCAATTCAATTAAATTGATAATTTTTTCGTACTGAACTTTCGAGACGACAGGCCCAATGTGATCACCAGCTTTCTCAGGAGAGTCTACTTTCATTTTAGAAACTTCGTCAACCGCCTCTTCAACAGAACGATCATAAATTGATCTTTCCACAAGCATACGCGTGGGAGCATCACAAGATTGTCCGGAGTTACTCATGACATTTCGTATTCCATCACGAACTGCATTTGAGGGTGCATCGGCGAATACAATATTTCCCCCCTTTCCTCCTAATTCCAGACAAACTCTTTTAATAGTGTGAGAGGCATTTTGTAAAATCAACCTTCCGGCTCGAGTAGATCCTGTAAAAGAAATCATATCAATATCAGAATGACCAGACATATAAGTTCCAACTCCAGCTCCATCTCCATTGATCAAATTAAAGACACCTGCAGGAAAACCGGCTTCATTTATCATTTCAGCAAATAATATTCCAGACAAAGGAGCTAACTCAGATGGTTTTAAAACCATAGTGCATCCAGTCGCCAAAGCAGGAATAACTTTAAGTGCAATTTGATTGATTGGCCAATTCCAAGGAGTTATTAAACCACAAACACCAATAGGTTCCTGAATAATATAATTATTTGATTTTTCATTAAACTTATTTTCAAAATTAAAATTTTTTAATTGTTCAATGAAATCATTTAAGTGATCGAGGCCTGATTGAGTTTGTACATTTGATGAAAAGTCTTTTGGGCAACCCAACTCAGTAGTTATCGCAATGCTCATTTCATCAAATCTTTTTTGATAAATTTCTTTGAGTTTGTTTAATAATTCTAATCTTTCCTCAACACTAGTTGCGGACCATGTTTCAAAAGATTTTTTGGCTACTTTTACAGCATCATTTAAATCTTTTTCATTACCTATGGCAATTTGAGTAATGATTTCCTCATTAGCGGGATTAATAACATCCAATAGTTGAGTTGAATCAGGCTTTACCCATTGGCCGTTTATATAAAATTTTTGATTATTTTGATTGTTCATATGGTTATTTAATTAAGATCTCTTTTTTCATATATTGAGTAAAATAATATAATTAGGAGATTATAGATATGAGAAAATTTATCATAGATATGACAATGTCATATGATTTTAAAGTAACAATCGAAGCTGAGTCAGAGGAAGAGGCAAAAGCAAAATTCACTTCCACTCCTCTCGAAAAACTAGGGGATTATCAGTTCAAATCTTTCTATAAAACATTTCGAAATATTCAATTAGATGAATTCGATCCTCGTTTTTATAAAGATGACGGCAAAGTAAAATAATCAATTATAATGGATAGCAATATTCTCAATCACGAAGAGAGCTATTTATTAAATAAACTACAAGATTATCAAATTACAAAGGGTGAGGGAAAGTTTGATAATGATGGTAATCCGTTACATTGGCCTGGGTGTACTATCATTTGTCCGATTCAAGAAAACTCTTTAGTTTCAAGTTTATTAGCCGAAGTACAGGAAAATTTTAAAGAAATAGCACCAAACAGAAAATATACCTTTTTACCCCAATCAAGTTTTCATATGACTTTATTTGATTGCTGTAATGTTAGTACTTTTAAAACCTCATATTGGCCAGATAATATAGAAGATACGCAAAATTATTTAGAAATTGCAAATATTTTATCTGATCGTTTAAAAAATTATCAATTTCCTAATTCCTTAGCTGTTAGGCTAAATAAATTCTTTGGAGGTTTTAGTACTTTATTAACTCCCTACTCTTCTAAAGATGAAGAGATATTGAGAAATTGTCGTGATGATTTAAGTAACTTATTAGGTATAAAATTTGAAAATCACCTAAGGTATACTTTTCATATTACGCTAGCTTATATATTGGAACCTCTAACTTTAGAAGAAGTAAGTAGATTAATAGATTTAGAAAAAAAAATGGATAAAAAATTTAAAAATGAAATTCCATTAATAAATTTACCTCAACCAGAAATATGCGTCTTTAATGATATGTATAAATTTACAAATATAAAAAATATCATTTAATGCTTAAGTTAGTTTTAATTAGGACAACGAATTACCAAGTCACTAACACACCCAATCTATTAAGAATCGTCGGAAATTTATAGTTAGAGGAAATATTTCAAAAAATTAAAACAAGCAATGGTGATTACAGCAGAACCAAGACCATATATACCTAAAAAATTAATCAGATAACTGATTTACTATTGATAGACCTAATGCCACTGCGGGGCCTATTCCAAAGGCAAAAATTATAGTACCTAGACCCAAAGTACCTCCAAGATACCAACCTAACAAGACAACAGTTATTTCAAGAGATGCGCGGACGTATGAAATGGGATAACCGGTTACGCGTGTAAGACCTGTCATTAATCCATCTCTAGGTCCTGGTCCTAAGTTTGCAACTAAATAAACACCACTTCCAAAACCTACTAAGAGAACAGATATTATAGTGAGACAATATTGATAAAAAATTGATGAGGGAGGATCAAAAAAATAAGAAGTTAGGTCAATTACAGCAGCGATAATAAAAGTATTTAAAATAGTCCCTATCCCAGGTTTTTGTTTTAAAAATATCCAAAAAAACAAAACAACAAAACTGATTAAAAAGGTAGAACTACCAACCGTCAGACCAGTCTTTAAAGATAAACCTTCAGATAAAACTAACCAGGGAGAATTTCCTGTTGATGAAATTAATAGCAAAGCCTCCCCTAAACCAAAACAAAAAAGACCTAAAGATAAAAATAAAAGAGTTTTAGATTTCGGTTTAAAATTTAGAGAGCTTTCTGAACTCCACGTTTTCTTTGGTATATGATTTATCTTTAGAAAACTTAAAAAAGAAAACATTTTAAATGGTATTAATTGGCTATTATATTGAATCTACCAGAGATGATGAATATCATCCCAGAAATATTTATCATAAATATTTTTGATTAAGGGCATCAATGAAGAAATTTCTTCTAAATAAACAGAATTTATATTCAAAGAAGCTTGTTGTTTATTTTTAGCTCCAGGAATAGCAACTGTCACTTCGTCATGCATCAATATCCACTTCAAAGCAAGATCGGCCATAGTGAAATTTTCTGGTAATAATTGTTTTAATTCTTCTACTGCCAACAAACCTTTTTCAAAACTTACACCAGAAAAAGTTTCCCCTACATCAAACGCTTCACCTTTGATATTGTAATTTCGATGATCATTTGCTGGAAAGGAGGAATCTTTAGTCATTTTTCCCGTTAATAAACCACTGGCTAGAGGGACCCTAACTATAATAGCTACATCTCTTTTAGCGGCCTCTTTGAAGAATTCTTCAGAGGGTTTTTGGCGAAACATATTAAAAATAATTTGAATACTTTTAACATTTGGAAATTGAATAGCGTCCAAAGCTTCGGATACTTTTTCTACACTAACACCATAATGTAAAATTTTTCCCTTTTTGACGATATCATCCATCATTTCATAAGTTTCTTTTTTAGAACATACATCAGAAGGTGGACAGTGAAGTTGTAATAGGTCTATACATTCAACTCCAAGATTTTTTAATGAACGATCAATAAAACTCTCAATGTTTTGAGGATTGTAACCCTCTGAATTGTGAGGATTTAATCTTCTCCCGGATTTAGTGGCCACATAGATTTTTTCACTCGTGGACTTTAATAACTCTCCAATAAATTGCTCACTTCGGCCATCACCATAAACATCAGCAGTATCAAAAAAATTTACACCATTATCTAAAGAGGTTTTTAAAACTTCATTGGCATCTTCTTTGGAAACATCCCCCCATTCAGAACCAATGGCCCAGCAACCGAGTCCAATTTCGGAAACCTGCCAACCAATATTAGAAAATTTTCTGAACTTCATAGAGAATTTATTTATAATTTAATATATCTGTTTTCATACATTTTTTTCTATTTTTTAAAATTATCATTTACTTAGTGTTGAATTTAAATGAGATTAAATAAACTTAGATTAACAGATATTTTTTATCAAAAATTCATTCAAAAATATTGAAATTATTGAATTTATAAAATTCAAACAAATTTGAACTCTATTAATCTAGTATTGATATGATAAAGTCTAAGTCTTTAGGAGGAATTTTCATGTTAAAAATGAAAACAATAATTGTTGCACTTCTAAGTGCGATGATGCTTTCTTCTGTTGCCTATTCTAAAACTCTCGTATTCTGTTCTGAAGGATCACCAGAGGGATTTGATCCAGCATTATATACTGCTGGTACTACGTTTGATGCAACAGGGAGAAATCTTTACAATAAATTAGTCGAATTTGAAGTGGGAACGACTAAAACGATTCCAGGATTGGCTGAGTCTTGGGAAGTTTCGGAAGATGGTTTAACTTACACTTTCAATTTACGCAAAGGTGTCAAATTCCATTCAACAGACTATTTTACCCCTTCTCGTGATTTTAATGCAATCGATGTTGTTTTTTCATTTGAAAGACAACGAGTAGAAAAGCATCCCTACAATAAATATTCCGGTGGAACATGGGAGTATTTTGGCGGGATGTCAATGCCAGATCTAATTAAATCAGTTGAAGCAGTCGATGATTACACAGTTCGATTTAATTTAAATAGACCAGAGGCTCCAATGGTGGCAAACCTTGCAATGGACTTTGCTTCGATTTTATCTGCTGAGTATGCTGCGAAATTATTAACCGCTGGAACTCCAGATATGCTTAATCAAGAACCTATTGGAACAGGTCCTTTTCAGTTTGTAGGTTACCAGAAAGATGCTGTTATCCGCTATGCAGCTAACCCTGATTATTGGGAAGGTGCACCTAAAATTGACAACTTAGTGTTTGCGATAACACCAGACTCTTCTGTTCGTTATCAAAAATTAAAAGCGGGTGAATGTCATGTAATGCCTTACCCTAACCCAGCTGATCTTGAAGCTATGGCTGCAGACAGCGATATTAATCTTATGTCTCAAGAAGGCTTAAACGTCGGATATTTAGCATACAATACACAAGTTGCTCCTTTTGATAATGCCAATGTTAGAAAAGCATTAAATATGGCAATTAATAAAGAAGCTATTATTGATGTGGTCTTCCAAGGGTCTGGTTCTGTTGCAAAGAACCCTATTCCCCCAACAATATGGTCTTATGATGATAGTACAGTAGATGATCCTTATGATCCTGCCGCAGCTCAAGCAATGTTAGAAGCTGAAGGCGTTGCTGGACTAGAAATGAAGGTATGGGCAATGCCCGTGCAACGACCATATAATCCTAATGCTCGACGAATGGCAGAACTGATTCAAGAGGACTTTGCAAAAGTAGGAGTAAAAGTTGAAATAGTATCCTATGAATGGGGAGAGTATCTTGATAAATCCAAAGCCTTAGATCGAGATGGTGCTATTTTATTAGGTTGGACTGGCGATAATGGTGATCCAGATAACTTCCTTGCGGTTTTATTAGGTTGTGATGGTGTGACAAAATCTAATAGAGCTCAATGGTGTTATCAACCTTTTGATGACATAGTGCAAAAAGCAAAAGTGATTTCAGACCAAAAAGAAAGAACTAAGCTTTATCAACAAGCACAAAAAATCTTCAAAGATCAAGCTCCATGGGCAACGATTGCACACTCAGTTGTATTTAAACCTGTTCGTGCAGAAGTTAAAAACTTTAAAATTGACCCACTTGGTGGACACGTTTTTAAAGCAGTTGATTTAGAATAATCAAATTATTAAGCAGCCGGATCCAACCGGCTGCTTTTCTTACTTAAATGATTTCATTCAAGACATACCAACAGGCAGCTCAACAAGCATCGCTAGATGCGTTGATACTTGTGCCTGGTCCTAATTTCGCAAGAGCTTTAAATGGAAGCTTTATGCAGCATGAACGACCCTTACTAGTTACTATTCCCGCACACGAAGATGCATTTGCAATAGTTCCTAACATTGAAATGAGTGTCTTTAATGCTCTCAATTTTCCTGGATCAATTTATGAATATACTGATCAAACAGGTTATCAGGATGCTTTTGAACTAGCATTTAAAAAACATACTTTTCCTAAAATTGGTGTCGAAGGTTTAAATATGCGAGTATTTGTTGACCAAGCCATTCGTTTAGCCAGTCCTCACTCTCAAATTATTGATGCAGAAAAAATTATATCTAATCTTCGTTTGCATAAAAATGCACTAGAAATAGAAAATTTAAAAAAAGCTATCCAAATTTCAGAACAAGCGTTATCAGAAACAACGGCACAACTCAAATTAGGGATGAGTGAAAAAATAATTGAAAATCTTTTAATTCAAAATTTATTCAAATTTGGAGCCCATGGTCTTGCCTTTAATCCTATTGTGGCTGCCAATACAAATTCCGCAAATTCCCATGCGCATGCAAGAGAGGACTATCGCATTCAAAATGGCGATACCCTTTTAATTGATTATGGATGCGTCTATGAAGGATTGTGTTCTGATATTACTCGAACATTTTTCATAAATTCAGCGACATCCGAACAAGAAGAAGTTTATAATATTGTTTTACAAGCAAATTTAATCGCACATCAACAGTCCAAATCTGGCGTAACCGCTCATAGTGTTGATGATGCTTGCACGAAATATCTAGAACAAAGTTCCTACGCCAAAAGAGTTCGTCATCGTACCGGCCATGGACTAGGACGAGACGTTCACGAGGCTCCTTATATTATCAGGCGCAATGAACAAAT
>Ga0222719_10003595_pt1 | contig 13723 bp, 14 predicted proteins | sample C33_34DmetaG_FD_165039 | JGI IMG/M metagenome (GOLD analysis project Ga0222719, IMG submission 165039) | Estuarine water microbial communities from San Francisco Bay, California, United States - C33_34D | ecosystem: Environmental > Aquatic > Marine > Unclassified | place: USA: California...
CTTCTACTCTAATATTTAACAAGTTAAGAGCTCTTGCTAATTAATCTTTTTTGCTTGCTATAGGACTATAGGGTGAATTCCTTATCTTGTCATGCAGAGTCATTCTATAATCTATAAATCTATCTACGTTATTAAAATGCATAAATGGATTACCATTAATCTCTTCTTTTAATGATGATTGTTTTTTTATGGAATAATTATGTCCTGGCAAAATAATTGTTTCTGAATCTAAGTTATCTTTTATATCCTTCAGCGTATGATACATTTCTTCTGGATTACCTCCATGCAGATCACATCTACCACATCCAAAAACAAATAGAGTATCCCCTGCAATTAGATTATTCCCAACATAATAACAAGTTGAGCCTGGAGTATGTCCAGGTGTGTGCAAAGATTTAATCTTAGTTTTACCAAGCTTTATAATATCCCCTCCATGGTTTATAGAAAAGTTATCATAATCTTTCGCCCAAAAGACCTTTTCTTTTTTATTAATATGAATTTGAGTATCAAACTTATCGAGAACTTCATCTACTGCGTTAACATGATCATTATGACTATGAGTTAATAATATCTTTTTTAATACAAGGTTATTATTATTTAAATATTCATATATTTTAGTCATATCCCATGCTGGATCTACAATTGCAGACTCTTTGGTATCATTATCCGTGATAACATAAATTAGGTTCTGCATCGGACCTATATCGAAAGTTTTAATTGTATAAGTTTGTTTTTGTTGTTGCATCATAGCTGTTTTTGTAATACTTTAGTCAAAAGCAAATAATTATGTATTAATGTTATGACAGAGATTGTTTTAAAGCCAGAATTAATTAAGGGTTTACAGGAAGTTCTTGTAAAGCATGACCCTGCAAATGAAGACCCTATACTAGCCGCTCAATATCTATCAGCAGTTGTAGGCTCCATAGTTTCAACGTCTGGTATTCCTAAAGCAGATCAAGGTGATATATTAAAACAACTTCTTGACTTTATACAGTATGTCTATGATCAGCAAAGCCAAGCAAACGAATCTTCGCCGCCACAGCCAGCTACCGATGCTTTTGGTAAGTGGACCCCTAAATAAATTACTTTATATTGGAAGTAATCTCTCGAATTAAATTTGTACCCTTGTAGACTAAACCGGTGTACATTTGTAATAGATCAGCTCCACATTCTAATTTATAAATAGCTGATTCTTTTGTGGTTATACCGCCAGTCCCAATAATATTTATTTTACTACCTACTTGGTCCTTGATAGCTTTTATGAGATTATTGGATTTATTCAATAATGGTTTGCCACTTATACCACCTTCAATATTTATTGATTTATCATTCAATACGCTTTTGTCAACTGTTGTATTAGTTGCTATGATCCCATCAATCTCATAATCAATTGCTATTTTACAAAAACTTTCAAGGCTATCATATTGAATATCTGGTGAAATCTTCAAAACTAGCGGCACATGTTTGCGATGCTTTTTTGTCAAGCTATCATGTTTTTTCTTTACTTGTTTTAAAAAGAAATTTAAAGAGCTTTCAGAATGAAGGTCCCTTAAATTCTTCGTGTTCGGAGATGATATGTTCAGGGTAATATAATCTGCCAAGAAAAAAATTTGTTCCATACAGTATTCATAATCCTCGTGGGCTTTTTCTATTTTTGTAGTACTATTTTTACCTATATTAATTCCAATAGGTATACCTCTATCGATTTTAAGTAAATTATTTTTAAGATAATTTACACCTTTATTATTAAACCCAAGACGGTTGATTATAGCCTGATCATCTTTAACTCTAAATATTCTTGGTTTTGGATTTCCAAACTGAGGCTTTGGTGTAACTGTTCCTAATTCTATAAAACCAAACCCAATATTAGTTATAAAGTTTATATAATCTCCATTTTTATCAAATCCTGCAGCTAAACCTAATTTGTTCGGAAAATTTATTCCCATAATATTTTCATTACGACTATTTGGTTTCGATACTAAAAATCTCTTTAGATATGATCCATAAATTTTCTCAGCAATATATAAACTTATTTCATGAGCTTTTTCTGGTGGAAGCATAAAGATAAATTTTTTATACACTTCAAAAAACATAGGCATAAGTTTCATAATATTACTTTATAAGAATGAGAATCATTGTCATGTTCTTAAGTTTATCATAATAGCGTTGACAACTCATATTATTAAATTTAGAATGATTCTAAATGGTTCTAATTTATTAGTTATTACTATTTTAGATTATTTATTTCACAATAAGGAGAAAAAAAATGAGTTTAAAAGGTTCAAAAACTGAACAAAATCTTAAGGACGCTTTTGCTGGAGAGTCTCAAGCAAACAGAAGGTATTTATATTTTGCAGCTAAAGCTGATGTTGAAGGTCAAAACGACATAGCAACTGTTTTTAGATCAACTGCTGAAGGAGAGACTGGTCATGCACATGGTCACTTAGAATATCTAGAAAAAGAGTGCGGTGATCCTGCAACTGGTGAGCCAATTGGAAATAGCGAAATGAATCTTAAGGCTGCTATTGCTGGTGAAACCCATGAATACACTGATATGTATCCTGGTATGGCCAAATGCGCCAGAGACGAAGGTTTTGATGAAATTGCAGATTGGTTTGAAACACTTGCAAAAGCCGAAAGGTCTCATGCAAATAGATTCACAAAAGCATTGGAGTCAATGGCTTAATAAATAATACTTAGCTCCACTAGTTCTTCTAGTGGAGCTAACTAGCGATAAGGGAGCATTGTTATGGAAGGTGGTTTACAGAAGCCTACGCGTTTTGATATAGATTGGAAAAATGCTGATTACCTCAATGAGGATCTATTTGAGAAAGAATTAAGAAGAGTTGCAGATGCCTGTCATGGTTGCAGACGATGTGTTAGTTTATGTAATTCTTTTCCAACATTATTTGATCTAATAGATGAGTCAAAAACTTTTGAAGTTGATGGTGTATCCTATAATCAATTTAGTGATGTAATAGATCACTGCTATTTATGTGACCTATGCTTTTTAACTAAATGTCCATATGTTCCTCCTCATGAATGGGAAATTGATTTTCCCCATTTGATGTTAAGAGGAAAGGCTATAAAATTTCATAAATCAAAAACATCATTTAGAGATAAACTCTTAACATCAACAGATTTGCTAGGTAAACTAGGCTCACGAAAGATTATTGCCCCGATAATTAATTTTTTCAATAGCACCAAGATTTTTAGGATTGCTCTCGAAAAGATACTCAATATTCATAGAAATGCTAAACTGCCTAAATTTTCAAGCATTACTTCAAAAGGTAAGCATAATTCAATAGTTAACAATAACAAAACTGTCGATAAAGTTGCTATTTTTACGACATGTTATCACAATTATAATGAGCCAGTTGTTATTGATGATTTAGTTGATGTTTTAAAACATAACAATATTCATATAGAGATAATTAAAGATGATAAATGTTGTGGAATGCCTAAACTAGAGTTAGGTGATTTAAAAACTGTAGAAAAGATGATGCAGCATAATATTAAAAAATTTAAAAAGTATGTAGATGATGGCTATAGGATTATTGCTCCAGTTCCTTCATGTGTATTGATGTTCAAGCAAGAGCTACCATTATTATTCCCTGACAATAATGATATTAAATCTATATCTAAAGCGCTTTGTGATCCCTTTGAATATTTACTTTTACTTCATGAGCAAAATAAACTTAATACTAATTTCACAAATAATATCGGATCTGTATTTTACCAAGTTGCCTGCCATCAGAGAGTTCAAAATATAGGTCAGGTCACAAAAAAAATTCTTGAACTTATTCCTGGCACAGATGTTGAGGCTTTAGAAAGATGTTCGGGTCATGATGGAACATATGGTGTCAAAAAAGAGACTCATGATATTGCTATTAAAATTGCCAGACCTATTGTCAAGGAGTATCAAAAGAATGAGGCACAACACTTTACGAGCGATTGTACTCTAGCTGCGCATCATATAGTGAACGCAATGGGAAATAAGGTTATTCCAAACCATCCGATTTCTCTGATTAAAAGAGCATATGGCATATAGATATAGATAAGGAGATACTAATATGAAAAAGTTAATAACATCTGATTTACTCTCATTGGAAGAATATGATAAATCTAGAGAAGAAATAAAACAAAACTTATTACTACATAAGAAAAATAGATCCATAAAGATAGGTGATAATGTCCTATTGTTATTTGAGGATTATGAAACTATAAAATATCAAGTTCAAGAGATGTTAAGGATAGAAAAAATATTTAAAGAAAAGGATATCCAAGATGAAATAGATGCCTATCAGTCACTCATTCCTGATGGGAATAATCTTAAAGCAACCATGTTGATAATGTATACTGATGTAAATGAAAGAAAAATCATGTTAAATAAGCTATGTGATCTAGAAAATAGAGTCTGGCTATCTATAAACAACTCTAAAAAGATATTCGCTGTTTCAGATGAAGACTTAGAGAGATCAAGAGAAGAAAAAACATCTGCAGTTCATTTCTTAAGGTTCCAATTAAGCGATGCAGATAAAAAATTATTCAAAGAAATAGATGATATTATTATCGGAATAGATCACAAAGAATATAACTATGAAACTAATTTACAAAGAGACACTATGTCGTCTTTGGCGAAAGATCTTGATTAGTTATTTATTTCTGACTTTGATGAGTACTTCTGTTTGTTCTAGAACTACGTTTTTAGGTATTTCCGGTAATCTAGAAAACTCTACCTTGTCAACGGCAATATCTGTAAGCTTATTAGTGCTAATGTTATACACATGATGATGTGACTGCAAATTCGTATCATAGAACTTACAATTATTTTGTATATCAATCATCTTAAGCAAGCCTTTAGATTCAAAAGTACATAAAGTGTTATATATAGTGGCTTGAGATATGGGTAAATTAGAAGACTTTATATGATCAATCAACTCATTTGCAGTGAAATGTTGATGTTTCTTGAAGATAATATCAGCAATTTCTAAGCGTTGCTTAGTAGGCATGATACTATTTTCCTTTAATAAGTTTGAATATTTATGTTCCATGACATAATTATATAATTTACAGTACAATTATTAAACACTTTATTTATTAATCTTTTTAATTATTTCATGTATTACAGATGAATCTTTTTCTTGCTTTTTATCAATCACTGACTGATGCATTAGCTTTCTACTATACTTAGTGCCTTTGAGATTTATATTTAAGTTCCTAGCTATCTTTAATGCAATATCTAAATCTTTTAAATGTAATTTAGACTTAAATCCCGGTTTATAATCACTATTAATCATTCTAAGGCCATGCACTTCTAAGATTTTACTATTTGCAAAACCTCCCATTAAAGCGTCCCTGATCAGGTTAAGGTCGCATCCGGACTTTTTAGCTACAAGCAATACCTCACTGACAGCTACCATTGTCCCCGCAACCAATATTTGATTACATGCTTTAGTTATTTGGCCTGAACCACTTTTGCCTATATATGTTATGTTTTCACCCAAAACTGATAATATTGGCAAGATCTTCTTAAATATTTTTTTTTGGCCGCCGACCATTATTGATAAATTTCCATTAATAGCACCAATCTCCCCTCCAGAAACGGGGGCATCTATTAAGTATGATTTTTTTAACTTAAGTTTATTAGATATCTCTGTAGTAACATCAGGAGAAATTGTGCTCATATCAATCAGAATTGTATTATGCAGAATATTTTCATAAAGACCATCATTTCCTAATACAACTTTTTGCACATCATTAGATTTAGGAAGATTAAGTATAATGATTCTACATAATTTTGGTAAGTCTGAAATATTTTTAACATAAGCGCCGCCAATAGCAGATATCTCATTAATAACTTTTTTTCTTCTAGCAAAAAAAGAAATCTTATATCCTGACTTGAGTAGGTTCTTTACCATAGGCTTACCCATGATACCAAGACCAATAAATCCAATTTCGCAATGAGCTTTTTTACTATCCATGATATATTGTATAGAATCTGTGCAATATATCATATGAAAATTACGTATAAAAAATTTATAAGTTCTTCAAGGATCCCTGAATATGGAATATATTTGATTTTAGGAAAGCCATATCATTTACAGAATGAAGTTCAATCTAAGATTGAACAATATTATACAAATAAGGAGTATATGATTAAAAAGATTATTGTTGATTCAGATTTTAATTTAGAAGCCATAAAAGATGATTTTGAAAATTATTCTTTATTTTCAGAAAATAAGTTCATTTTGTTCAATATTATCTCAAACACTATACCAAAAAACCTTTCTGAATATTTACTTGAGAGAAAATCTACACCTGATCTTGTTATTCTCATAAAACTAAGCCCTCAAGCCCCCTCTTTTAAAAAGACAAAGATTTACTCTAAAATAGATGCAGATGGTTGTGTTATAGAAATACATGAATTGACAGGGTTAAATTTGATTGAGTGGATGAAGATGAAGTTCAAAAAAAATAATATAACATATACTGAAGAACTATTTAAAAAGCTGATTGATAAAAACGAGGGAAACACATCTGCAATATCCCAAGAGTTATATAAAATGTCATTGCTTGACATAAATGATGTTGGCATTTATTTTGATTTCATCCAAAAGGAATATAAATATTCAGAATTTGATTTAATTGATTCAATAATCGATTGTAATATTCAAAAAGCATTAAAGATTCTTGGCTATCTTAAATCAATTAAATCACCGGAGGTATATATTCTTTTTTTAATTAATAGTGAGATTAAAAAAATTCATTCTTTAGTATATAAACTAAGTCCTCCTCCATATATACCCAGTTTTAAAAAAAATATCTATGATAGATTTTCTGAGAATTATAATAAAGAACACTTGATGGGTTTATTACAAAGTTGTTATGCTATAGATAGGTCAATTAAGTTAGGTATTAAGAATTCTGATATATGGCATGACCTTGAAGTATTGGTCATTGATTTTATAATGAAAAAACCATTGCTTCATCAATTGAAAAATGAGGTTGTATAAATGAATATTAAAAAATATATATCAACTCTCAGTAAGCAGGCGCTATTGTCATCAAATAAATCTGGAACATACAGTTCTTCTCAGAAAAATAATACCCTGAGAACAATTTCGCGTAATCTTAAAAGTGATACAAAAAAAATACTCGATGCTAACAAAATTGATTTAATTAATGCAAAACGAAAAGGTATTAAAGACAGTATGATTGATCGGCTCATTTTAAATAAAGAGAGAATTGACTCTATGCGAGATGGACTTAAGAAAATTATCTCCATACCAGACACACTTTATCGGACATCCAACGCTACTAAACAAAAAAATGGGATATACATTAGCCAAATGAGAGTTCCGCTAGGAGTCATAGGTATGATTTATGAGTCAAGACCAAACGTAACGATAGATGCCGCAGGTTTATGTGTTAAATCTGGTAACAGTGTCATATTAAGAGGCGGATCGGAATCAATTAATAGCAACAAAGCGTTGATGAGATGTATAAAAAAAGCACTGGAAGATAACGGCATAGATCTCCATGCTGTTCAATTAATAGAGACCATAGACAGAAACGCAATTGATCATTTGTTGTCGATGAATCAATATATAGATGTAATTATTCCAAGAGGAGGAAAGAGTTTGATAGAGAAAGTAATGTCAACTTCAAAAATTCCTATGATTAAACATCTCGATGGAAACTGTCATGTATATATTGATAATAAAGCTAATCAGGAAATGGCTTTTAAGATAAGTATAAATTCTAAAATGCAAAGGTATGGTGTATGCAACGCAATGGAAACTCTTTTAATACATAAAAGTTTTTCAAAAAAATGTCTTAAAAAAATTCTTAGTACATATTCTGAGAATAATGTTGAGATACGCGGATGTAAAAATATCAAGAAATTACATCCTGTTGCAAAGTTGGCACAAGAAAAGGATTGGAGTGAGGAGTATTTGTCTCCAATAATATCCATTAAAATAGTTGAATCACTCAATGAAGCTATTGCACATATAACAAAGTATGGTTCATTGCATACCGATGCTATAGTATCTGATAATAAAGATTCTATAAATCAATTTAAAAAATTAGTTAATTCAAGCTCGGTTATGGTCAATACGTCAACTAGATTTGCCGATGGATATGAATATGGCTTAGGGGCAGAAATTGGTATTAGCACAGATAAGTTACATGCTAGAGGCCCTGTAGGCTTAGATGGTTTAACAAATCTGAAATATATTGTTACTAGTAAGGGAAAAATTAGAAGCTAAAAAAATGTCTAAGCAACGTATCGGTATTTATGGTGGCGCATTTGATCCTTTGCATAATGGTCACATAAAGCCAATAGATCAAGTTTCTAGAGAGCATGATTTAGATCGCATTCATTTTATACCTACAAATATTTCAAATTCTGAAAAAAAAATCTTTGCATCACATGTTGATCGACTAGAAATGCTTAGTATTGGTTTAAATAATCCAGCATACATAGCAGATAATCGGGAAATAATACGAAAAGGTATATCCTATACTATTGATACTATTGAATCAGTTATAGAGGAGTATAGGGGAGAGAGTATTTATCTGATCATTGGTTCAGATATTTTACCAACATTAAATAAATGGAAAGACTTCGCTAATATAATGCTATTATGTAATATCATTGTTCTAGCAAGAATGACTAAAAACAATGATTCTTTGATTAATCAGGAGTTAAAACCACTTATTTGTTCAGATCTAGCTATATTTCATAGCAATTCCTATGGTAAAATTTACTTACAGGATACGCCTTTGATAAACATATCATCAACAGAAATACGAAGTAGATTGCAAAATAATCAAAAGGTATCAAACTTAATCCCATTGCGATTAGATCAATGGTTGCAAAAACGGAAGATTTATTAATATATGGAAGCTCTTAAAAAATCTATTAAAAATATCTTAGAAGACAATAAAGCAGAAAGTATTGTGATGATGGATGTTAAAAATAAATCCTCTGTTACTGATTTGATGTTTATAGCATCAGGTCGATCAACAAGACATGTAAAAGCTATCGCAGATAATTTGGTTACAAAACTTAAAAAAAATAAAATTAAGCCATTGGGAGTAGAGGGATATACTAAATCTGAATGGATACTACTGGATTATGGTGATTTACTTGTCCATGTTATGCACCCAGAAACTAGAGATTTTTATTCACTCGAAAAACTATGGGATGAAAGTATTGATTCAGATAATTTTACATATAAATAGTTTATGGAAAGATTAGTATCATACTTGGTATATTTTATATCTTTAATATTACTTATATCATTTTCTATAATATTTCTCACTGAGAATTCGAATATAGTCTCAAAGCTTTATAAAAATGATATTATAAATTCAATCCAAAAAAGTTCTTCACTAACATATGATTTTAAGAAACTATCAGTCCAGTGGGCTGGCTTAGACCCAAGTTTGATATTTGAAGAAGTATCTTTGCATAATGAAAAAGTAAAACAGCATTACCTAGATAGTGAAAAATTGATAATAAAAATCAATCTTTTTAAGTCTTTATCAGAATTGAGCATCATACCTGAAGAGGTGAATTTAGTGAAATCTAACATAGATTTAGTGTTTGATAATAATGGAATATTTATCAAAGACTATAATCTTCTGAGTACAAGCAAAGACATTAATAATTCCAATGTTAATAGCATAAAGTATAGGGTTAGTGATTCTAATATTAGAGTATTTGATAAGATTAACTCACATTCTCATGATTTAATAAACATCAATATGGTTATAATTAAACAGAATGATGATATTGAACTATTTACTACATTTAATCATCAGTCTTCGAAAGAAATAATTCATTTAGCATCAAGTTTCTCTATCTACAATAATAAGATAAATGGAAAAGTTTATAGTCAAGGTGTAAATATTAACATAAATGACCCTGTACACTTTTATAAAAATATGAGTGCAACATTCAATAAACTTGATTATATATTTTGGGCAGAAATATCTGATAATAATATTATTAATATTCATGGAAACTTGGAAGTTGCACAGTCTATGATATCTAACAATTTAAGTAAAGATCATATTATATTTAACAAGTTTAATTCTCAAGTATCTTATAATAATACAAATAATCAAGATCAGATTAAACTTACAAATATGTCTTTTGGCACTAAGAATAATAAATATAAAGAAAACTATATTAAGTTAACTAGAAAAGAAGATGTACTATCAAGTTTATCAATTCATTCTTTATATGTTAACGATTTAAAATCCTTGTTGAGGTTATTCACGATGTCTTCATTAAAATTAGTTAGAGATTCTATAGACCAAATTACACATGGGCATATAAATAATATACATTTGAACAATATGCATGATAAAACGCTATTGAAGTATATGTTTTCATTTGACGAAACTGGATTTCAAAACAAAATTTTCATGCTATCAGATATATCAGGAAAAATAAAAGGCGATTACCAAAAAGGCTATCTCAAATTAAACAGTCAAGACGTTAATCTTCTGTATCAATCTAATAAGTACCCTATAAGCAAAATAGATGGTGACATATATCTTAAATATATGGATGACAAACTTTTAATGAGTTCGAGTAATATACAATTAGATGATGCACATACTGCAAAAATATTAGGATCTTTTTCACCTGAAAGGACCAAGTATCAAGTTGAAATTAATGGTAATATTAATAATGTTTTTTCTAAACTTCCGCTTAACTTTAATATAAGCGATAAAGTTAAAAAAACTAATATCAATACAAATTATAATATTGATTATAGAGTTTATGAGATAAATAATAAAACTCATACATATGGTGCAATATCACTATCAGATCTCCTGGTGAGCAATAATTCTGCTAATGTTACATTTAACGCAAAAAAAATACGCATAAACTTCTTCGATAAATATTATCAATCTTCTAACTCAGAAATTTTTTTAAATAATACCAAGTTTTTGTTTTCTCTAGATACTGATATATCTGATAAACAAATAAAATATATAGCTAATAGTAGCGGATTACTTTCTGACTCATTTATAAGAAGATTTGTTAAACATAAATTAATTAATTCATTTGCAGGAGAGTCTAAAGCAAATATTGAGTTAACCTATGAATTAAAGAACAAAAAAATATCAATGAAATTAAGTTCTAGTTTAGAGGGAATGGCGTTTAATATTATTAGTCCTTTTAATAAATCCTCAGATGAGGCTCAGAATTTTCAACTATCTTATGCTATAGAAAATAATAGAAAAAATAGGATCAATATTAAATACAATTCATATGATATTGAATTCTCAAAAGCTAAATCAAAATTATATGCTATAGTTAATTCCCCATATATCTCCGGAACCCTTGTGCTTCCAGATAAAATTTCTTCAGATGATAGACTTACTGCTAGATTGAAATATTTTGATTTAAATAAATTTCAAGGTATAGCTGATCCTGCTGGATATCCATATATAGATATGAGTATGAAGAGAGTAAAGATTAATAATAATTATTTTGATGATTTTAAAATCAGGACATCACCATTAAGTAATGGCATGTTAATTGATCAGTTAGATTTTGTGAATAGTAATTTAGTGATGACTGGCAATGGAAGATGGTTAAATAATAAAAAGGGGCAAATTACCCTGTTTGATGCTGAATTTAAGAGTAATAATTTTGGTCAGTCACTCAATGCATTGGGCTATAAAGACTTGATTAAAAATGGATCATTATCCTCTCAGTTAATTGGACAATGGGAAGGGTCGCCAGACTTTTTTTCGTTAAATAACTTTGATGGTAAGATAACCCTTAATATAATGGATGGTGAATTTCTTCAAGTTAGCAAACAATCGAGAGCCATTGGCCAACTACTTGGATTATTTAGTATTTCCTCTTTACAAAAAAGATTATCACTGGATTTTAGTGATTTTTTTTCAAGTGGCTTAGCATTTGACGACATGAATGGTGAATTTATATTTCTGAACTCGCAAGCCAAAGCCAATAACCTAGTGCTGAAAGGATCTTTTGGGGAGATGAGGGTGAATGGCTCTTCTGATCTAAAAAATAAAACTCATGATCAGTTATTAGTTTATATACCTGACTTATCTTCAATGAGTCTCATTTCTGGAACACTTTTAGGTGGCCCGGTTGGAGCGCTGGCGTCAATATTTTATGATAAATTCTTAGAGCAAATTGGTATAGATACAAATCAGCTTGCAGCAGTAGAATATTCCATACAAGGATCATGGGATAATCCTGAAATAAAAGTAATAGAACCATTTAAACCTATCACAAATTAATATATTCTTAATGTTCATACTCGAGAGAAATAATGACAAAAGTAGCATCTATACAGTTATCATCAGGGCCAAATGTGCAAGCCAATTTATTAGAGGTTGGCAAATATTTGGAACAGATCTCAAAAACTAGTTCCAAGCTTGTGGTTTTGCCTGAAAATTTTGCATTGATGCCAGAGGATGATTCTGAATTTCTTACACACGGTGAAACTGTTGGAAGCGGTCCAATTCAAGACTTTATTTCTCAGCAAGCAAAAGACCACAAGATATGGATAATTGCAGGAACAATTCCTATCAAGACTGATAACCCAAAAAAGGTAACGTCTACCACTTTTGTTTTCAATGAAATGGGAGAGGTAGTTAGCAGATATGACAAGATACACTTGTTTGATGTTGAATTACCTAATTCTAACGAGTCGTATAATGAATCTGAAGTCTTCAATAGTGGCAATGATTTAAAAGTTATAGAAACACCCATAGGCAGAGTAGGCTTGGCGATTTGTTATGACCTAAGGTTTCCAGAGCTGTTTAGATTACAAAAGGAATCCAATGTAGAAATACTTGTAATACCATCAGCATTCACGGAGCAAACTGGAAAAGTCCATTGGGAAACTTTAGTTAAAGCCAGAGCCATAGAGAATTTATGTTATGTTGTAACATCTTGTCAAGATGGATATCATATTAGCGGAAGACAGACCCATGGTAATAGTATGATTGTTAATCCATGGGGACAGATTTCATCAAGGTTGCCATCTGGATCGGGGTTTATAGAATCAGAAATTAATTTAAATAAACTGAATTCTATCAGAGAAAAGTTTCCAGTTTTAGAACATATTAATCTTATAGGTAAAAAATGAATTTCATAAAAGATCACATAATCAGTAGTTACGATTTATCAGATGGTAAATTAGAAAATGTTTTATCGGCCGCCTGCCCAACTAATATAGACTTTGCAGATTTATATTTTCAGTATACTAATTCAGAAAGCTGGCAATTAGAAGACGGTATAGTTAAAAATGGTTCTTCTAATATTGATAGTGGTGTTGGCATAAGGTCAGTTTCCGGCGACAAGACAGGTTTTTCTTATAGCAATAATTTTCAATATGAAAATTTACTCTCTGCAGCTAATACATCTAAATGTATTGTTAATAGCGGGCAAGATAAAGAAATAAAAATAGGTACTGAAAAAGAGATACGTAGATTATATGAGCCAATTTCCCCATTAAGCTACAAAGAAGATAATGCAAAAGTTGAGTTTTTAAAGGATATTGATAAATATATACGTAGCAAAGATAACAGGGTTGATCAAGTGATTGTGAGTCTAGCTGGCGTTTACGATTCAATTTTAATACTTAATACTGATGGTATTAAAGCTTTTGATGATAGGCCTTTAGTAAGATTTAGTGTCATGGTAATTTTA
>Ga0222719_10003600_pt1 | contig 13715 bp, 6 predicted proteins | sample C33_34DmetaG_FD_165039 | JGI IMG/M metagenome (GOLD analysis project Ga0222719, IMG submission 165039) | Estuarine water microbial communities from San Francisco Bay, California, United States - C33_34D | ecosystem: Environmental > Aquatic > Marine > Unclassified | place: USA: California...
TACATAAAAGAACCAAATAAAGATGAAAACTCAAAAATTTGGAACTATGGTAGATACGCATATATTACATTGACTTATAATAAAGTAAATAATGCTGGAATCAACGCTTGTGCCACTACAATAGGAACGATAGGCGATACACCATTATCTGGCTCATCTACTTATCAATCTTTAATAACTCGCTCTGGTGAACGTGATGTTCCGGCCAGACCTACATTAGAATCTGTACGAATTGGTAATGATGGTTCAAATGATGTAACTGATGCGGCATTGTATGATGTTGATGTATCATTTAAAGTATTTAGTGCGGCTCAATTTGAAGAAATAGAAAAGGCTTGGTTTGTTCCTGGTAATGAGTTTACAATATCATTTGGATACAAGGACCTTGGACTGGGTGGTTCTATAATTGCAAATGTGTATAATTTCTCATTCACAATGGATGCTGTTGGGGTGTATTCTTGTAATATACAATTAACTGGTAGAAATAGATTTGCCGCAATTCTTTCTATGAAAAATGAAATGTCTCAAGCTGGTACTGAAATAACCGATGAGGCAGGTGAAAGTTACAAGGCACTCAGCATCCTTGGTGAGTTGTATAATAGATTTGAGGCACAATTCCCACAATTCGAAGAATCATCGTTTATTCAACGGTCAAGTACACAAGATTTTGTAGAGGATGGTAGAGCCGCGTTGTCACCAAATGGGTTATATGCAGTTGCAAACATTCAGACAAAGGGTGGATTTGATTTTACTGCTATCGGACTTACCATTGACCTTGATGATAAGTTTGTAAAATATGTAAAATACGAAGAATTAATCAATGTGATTAACTATGCAAATAGTGACTCCGGCTTTACTTGGGGGTTTGGTACTGAAGCCGCTACATTTGTATCTCAAATGGCATCGGCTGACCCATCTGCTATATTGTTGGATGGTGAGATGGCAAATTATGGTGGAGAGGTTGGTGGTGATACTTTCAATGACCTTCAAACTGGCGCTGGAACAAGTGGTCTCGCAAAAGACATTTTAATCAGTTTAGAATTGATTGGAAGTACCTTAAAAGCTTTAGAAGAAAAAGAAGAGACCGATAAAGATGAGAAGGGGTCAACTTCCGTTAATAGTTTTTTGAGTACATTAAATAGAAAAATTGAAGACCTTACCGGTGGATTATATCCATTGGTAATATATAACAATGGTTTTAAAAGTGATGATACTGAATTTTTGATTGTTCATAGGTATGCCGAACACACCGCAACCTCAGCCGCATATACATTTAGTATGCACGACATTGGCTCGGTTTTAAAAAGTGTAAATTTATCATCTAATATGGATTCGGATATGGCAGCTGCCGCATTGGTTAGTAATCGTGGTGGTGATATTCCAGATGGGGCATTAGATAACTTATATGAAGATTGTGGTGGGACATCAACTTCAGAACCAGCTTCAAAAGTAACCCTTGATGATATTGCTAAGAAGAAGCAAGTATTAGGTACTGGCTTTTCTCCAGAGCGTGTGGCAGATTTAAGAGATGCTCAGATATCTTATGTTAAGAGTAATACCACAACCACGGGAACCGATACGGGATATCGGTATATGATAGACTTGTCGGTAACTCACTTGGGAGCATGGGGTACTCAAATTGCTGATACATTTAGTTTTGATGGATTACCTCTAAAGTTTAGAAAAGACCACGTTTACTTTGCAGTAGGTAAAGTTGAACATCAATTTGATGGTAATGGTGGTTGGGATACTACTGTGACTGGTTTTTGTAAAATAGATGATGTGGTGGCACCATAATGGCAAAACGATTAAAAGTATATTATCCAGAAGGTCAAATTCAAAAAGGTCTATACACCAAAGGTGGTGAATGGATGTTTGTGGATGGTACTGAATATATTGGAGATTATCATACATACTCCACAGGGGAAGTATTTACAAAATCTTCGTATGTAAAAAATGTATCTGAAAAATTGATAAAATATGTAGACTTGTCTTCATTTGAAAATATTGAAAAATTTAAATACGATAACCTTGTACCTAAAACACCTGAAAAATTTTATGCACCAATTTATAGAAAGGTGAGTCCAAACGAAACTGACTACTCATCTGGATTCTTTTTTAGATATTTTGTAAAGAAGTATCATTCCGATTATATTTCAGAAGTAGCACTTTCAGATTATAATACAGTTCAAGTTCAACATTTTGCAAAAGCAAAGATTCCTTGGAAATTGGTAGGGACTTTAAATGATTCTCAAATAGGACCGGGTGTTGTTGATACAAACAGAAGAATTATTTCAGGTGTAAACACTCTAATTAATGGTATTGTAAACTATGTTGGTGATTTTAGTGAATACGCTAGATTGCAAACGGCAGATGAAACAAGTAAAGACAATTCACGAATACTTATTAACGAAGGGGTAGTAACCAATGACAAGTATTTGGGTGATGGTGAAGTAATATCACAAAATCCAATTACATTACCTGGAGATGTTCCAGACCCTGGAGGGATATTTATACCTAATGGTGCGATTACCACCGCCGATGGTTCTGCAATTGTGACCGCTGATGGGTCTATATTAGTAATAGGTTAAGGAAAAGTATGGCAAGGACAAAAACAATTCCACAATTAGAAGAGTTAGATTCTATCCCAGAATTGGGTAATTATCTAATTCTTCACGATGGTAATGACATTAAGAAAGTAACTTACAGCAAAGGTAAGGGTACGAATGCAAAAACTGTTGTACTCACTTCAGATGCGCAGGTGTTCCGTGTTGCTAAAGATGGAACAATGACCCCATCAAATATCACCTTTACTCTTAATAGACAAAACATTAGTGCTGATTCGGCTTCGGTATTCTCATCCGACCCATCGGTAACCTTAACTGGTGCGGGAAATACTCGTACACTTTCATCATCTTCCTTTGGGTCTAATACTTCAGTAACCATTACAGGTACTGCTGATGGGTTATCTGATAACATTACTCTTATTCGTGTAGAAGAGGGGTCCGATTCAGTAACAACAATTTTATCCAATGAGTCACATACTTTCCAAGCTAACGCATCAGGTTCCATTTCATCATTTGTTGGTGGTGGTACTGAAATACAAGTATATGAAGGTGCTACTCTCTTAACCTTCACAACAGGAACTGCAACAAATGGTCAATATACCGTAACTGCTAGTGGTTCATCAATCACACCTGGGTCGGTAAGTGGTAATGGTACTACAACTTATACATTAGATGACCCATCTTCAATGACTGCGACTTTAGCATCCATTACTTATACAATTGCTGGTAAAAAGTCAAATGGTGAATCATTTAGTATTACTAAAAAACAATCATTCACAAGGTCAGATGCTGGTCAAGCCGGTTTCAATGCAAAAACCGTAGTAATCTCTTCAGATTCTCAAATTTTCCAAGTAGCTAAAGATGGTACAATTACACCATCTTCAATCACGTTTACTGCTAACTTGCAGAATATTCAAGGAGATGCTACATTTGCTTCAAACCCAAGTGTAACTCTTGGTGGTAGTGGTAATACAAGAACTTTGAGTTCTGCTGATTTTGGTAACAACACTTCGATTACAATTTCTGCTACGGCAGGAAGTATTACTGATGAGATTTCAGTTGTGAAAGTTAATGAAGGTTCTGATGCTATTACACCTGTTGTAACTAACGAAGCACATATCTTCCAAGCAGACGCATCTTCATCAATTTCATCATATGCCGGTGGTGGTACATCTATTAAAGTTTATGAGGGTGCTACTTTATTGACTTATGATGGTGTGGGTACATCTGCCGGTACATTTAAGATTATTGCAAGTGGGTCTTCTATTGATACTGGTTCCGTAACTGGCGTTGGAACAAAAACATACGCTATTGGAAATCCATCTAATATGAATTATGACCAAGCCACTATCACATTCACTATTAGTGGTAGTAAGGCAAATGGTGATGGGTTCGGATTGCAAAAATTACAATCATTCTCAAAATCAAAGGCTGGTCAAAGTGGTCTAAACTCAAAAGCAGTTATTCTTACCTCCGATGCACAAGTATTTAAGGTAGGTAAAGATGGAACTATTACTCCAAGTACAATTACTTTGAGTACAAATAGACAAAACATACAAACAGCCGCATCATTCACTCCAAGTCCAACAATTACGTTGAGTGGTAGTGGTGATATTAGATATGTAACATCGGCAAACTTTGGTTCTAATACTAAAGTTGTAATTACTGCTACTGCTGGTGATTATTCAGATGCAGTAACACTTGTAAAGGTTGAAGAAGGTTCAGATTCGGTTACCACAATCCTATCTAATGAATCTCATACTTATCAAGCTGACGCATCAGCATCCATTTCATCTTATAGTGGTGGTGAAACCGACATTCAAGTGTATGAAGGTGCTACATTACTAACATACACCACAGGAACTCCAGCTGCTGGAGAATTTGCTATTACTGCAAGTGGTTCAAGTATTACTGCCGGTTCAATTACTGGAAATGGTACAACAACTGCCGCAGTTGGTAATCCATCGAATATGGGATATAACCAAGCAAGTATCACTTACTCATTATCTGGTAAGAAAGCAAATGGTGACGCATTTAATATCACCAAAATTCAATCATTTACCAAGTCTGTTGCTGGTCAAAAAGGTTTTAACGCTAAAACTGTTGTAGTATCTTCTGATGCTCAAATTTTCCAAGTAGCTAAAGATGGAACTATCAGCCCAAGTACAATTACGTTTAGTGCAAACTTACAAAACATTAGTGGTAATGCAACCTTTAGCGCTTCTCCGAGTGTAACTCTTGGTGGAAGTGGAAATAGTCGTACACTTTCTTCTGCTGATTTTGGAAACAACTCTTCAGTAACGATTTCTGCTACTGCCGGTGGAATTACCGATGAAATCTCGGTAGTTAAGGTAAACGAGGGTAGTGACGCACTTACTCCATTATTGAGTAACGAAGCTCACATCTTCCAAGCAGACGCTTCAGGTTCAGTTTCCGCATATACTGGTGGTGGAACTACAATCAAAGTTTATGAAGGTATAAATCTTCTTACTTACGATGGGACTGGTACTTCTGCAAGTACATTTAAGGTGACCGCAAGTGGTTCATCTATCACTCCAGGTTCAGTTGGTGGTAGTGGTACTGATACTTACACTATTGGTAACCCATCACTTATGCCTGATGGTTCTGATGTCGCTACAATTACTTACACCATTAGTGGTAGTAAAGCAAATGGTGAATCTTTCCAAATTGACAAATTACAATCCTTCTCTAAATCAAAAGAAGGTCAAAAAGGTTTTAACGCCAAGACTGTTGTAGTATCTTCAGATGCTCAGATTTTCCAAGTAGGTAAGGATGGTACAATTACACCATCTTCTATTACCTTCACGGCAAATAAACAAAATATTAGTTCGGCCACTACGTTTACAACATCTCCAAGTGTAACCCTTACAGGTGCCGGTGATTCAAGAACCTTGAGTTCGACCAACTTCGGAAGTAACACTTCGGTAACCATAACTGCTACAGCAGGTGGTATATCCGATGAGATTTCAATTGTAAAAGTAACCGAAGGTTCGGATTCAATCACTCCTGTGGTTACCAATGAAGCACACATCTATCAAGCTGCGAACGATGGTACGGTTGCTTCGTATAGTGGTGGTGGTACTGATATTCAAGTGTACGAAGGTGCAAACTTACTAACTTTTGAAAACGCATTGAGTGATGTGGGTAATGGTGAATTTACAATCGTAGTTTCAGCAAGTTCAATCACCGCAGGTTCAGTTGGTGGTGATGGTACAACTACCGCAGAGGTAAGTAACCCATCTTCTATGGTTAGTGACGCTGCAAGTATCACATATACCATCACAGGTAGTAGAAGTAACGGTACTGAATTCAGATTAACAAAGATTCAGTCATTCTCAAAGTCAAAAGAGGGTACTGCTGGTGTTGATGGTGCAGATGGCGCGGATGGTGCTGATGGTGTTGATGGTTCAAACGCAAAATTGTTGACAATCACTTCGGATTCTCAAATTTTCTCATTCCCATCAGCATCTTCATCAACTGCAATTGATAATGACATCTTAATCATCATCAATCAACAAAACTTGACAGGAGCTGTATCTCCAAGTGATATTACAATTACTGATAAGAATGGTAGCGCGATTACTACCCCAACTTTTAACAATTCGAGTATAAGTAACGGAACTGGTCAAGTTAGTGGTAGTATTACATTTAGTGGTACATTGAGTAGCACAAAATCTAAATTACCAATCACCATTTCAGTAACAAAAGATTCTTTGAGTGATTCTACAAAGATTTACAAGACCGATGGTGGTTCTGATGGTACATCTCCTGTATTGTCAATTCTTTCTAACGAATCACACACATTGCCTGCCGATTCAACAGGTACTGTTTCTTCGTTCGCAAATAGTGGAACGGATATTTCAGTATTTGAAGGTAACGACCAATTATCTTACGATGGTATTGGTTCTGCTAATGGTAAATTTACGGTTGTTGCAAGTGGTTCAAGTATCACCGCAGGTTCTATAAGTGCTGATGGTGATAACGCTTCCGTAGCAAACGCAAGTTCGGCTACTGCTGACATTGCAAGTATTACTTACACAATTAGTGGTAAGACTGCAAAAGGAACATCATTTAGTCAAACCAAAGTTCAGTCGTTCTCTAAATCTAAACAAGGTTCTGCCGGTTCTAACGCAAGAGCAGTATCTTTGACTGCTGATTCATACGCAATTACCTTTAACGCAAGTGATGTTGAATCTCCAGCCAACCAAACAATCACTCTGACCGCTACGGAACAAAACCATAGTGGTACTGTTTACTACGAATTCTACAAAGGTGCTTCTTTACAAGGAAGTAGAGGTACATCTAACACATTTGTTATTGATACTGCTGGTGAAAAACCATCATCAACCGGTTCGATAGATTACACCGTAAAAACATACTCTGTTTCAAGTGGTGGTGGTGTGATTGCACAAGACAACGTATCTTTGTTTGGTATCAAGCCGGGTTCAAATGGTAGTGATGGTAGTGATGGTAGTGATGGTAGTGATGGTGCTGATGCATACACTGTTATTTTAACAAATGATTCACACACCTTACCAACATCAAACGCAGGTACGGTAACTTATACAGGTAGTGGTACAGATATTATTGTTTATAAAGGAACTACTCAATTAAATGGTATCACAAGTGGTACTCCATCTACGGGTCAATTTAAAGTAACCGCTGTTGATACAAATATTTCGGTTGGTGCTATTTCATCTGCTGGAAATCCGGTAATTGTTGCTGACCATAGTTCAATGACTCAAGACAACGCATCAATTACTTACACTGTTAATGTTGAAAATACAAGCACATTCACAAAAACACAATCGTTATCTAAATCTAAACAAGGTAGTGATGGTGCTGATGGTGCTGATGGTGCTGATGGTGCTCCTGGTTCAAGTGCAAAGAGTTTAACTCTCACCGCAGATTCTCAAGTATTTGCTTTTGATGATGCAAACGATACAACGGCTACTCCATCTTCAATTGAATTCACGGTTAGTCAACAAAACTTGAGTTCAACTTTTGGGGCAAGTAACCTTACAATTAGAGACTCGGGTGGTAATATTATTACCGACCCAACCATTACAGGTACTGTTAGTGCTGGTTCTGGTCAAAGAAAATTTAATGTATCATTTGCAAGTAACCTTTCATCTACAAAGTCAAAGTTACCAATTAGTGTAACCGCATCCATTGATGGATTGACTGATTACTTTAAGGTCTTCAAAGTGGAAGGTGGTTCTGATGGTGCAAATGGTTCTGATGGTACTTCACCTGTATTGGGTATTTTATCAAATGAGTCTCATACTCTTGTTGCAAATGCAGCCGGAACAGTTTCTTCTTACGCAGGTAGTGGTACAACCATTACGGTTTACGAAGGTGCTGATATATTGACTTATGATGGTAGTGGAGCTTCAAATGGTACTTGGGCTGTAAGTGCAAGTGGTTCATCAATCACGGCCGGGTCCGTTTCCGATAGTGGTAACTACGCAACCGTAGGTAACCATTCATCAATGACCCAAGATTCAGCGACGGTGACTTATACCATTACTGGTAAAACTGCCGATGGTACTTCATTCAGTCAGTCACGACTTCAATCGTTCTCTAAATCTAAACAAGGTGCTACTGGTGCAAGTGGTACTGACGCTAAAGTGGTTAGTTTGGATGCAAGTTCACTTGCAATCACTTACAACGCAAGTTCAGTTGAGACTCCAAGTTCTCAAACTATCACATTAACGGCTACTCCACAAAACCATAGTGGTACTGTTTACTACCAATTCTTGTTGGATGGTGTATCTCAACAAAACTCAACTGCTTCTACATTCACGATTAACACTTCGGGTGAAAAACCATCTGCAAATGGTAAAGTAACTTATACCGTAAAAACTCGCGAAGGTTCGAATAGTTCTTCGGTAGTTTCACAAGATAGTGTGTCTATCTATGGTATCAAAGAAGGTACTGCTGGTGCTAATGGTAGTAATGGTGCTAATGGTAGTAATGGTATATCAGCTATTACGGCATTCTTGTCGAATGACTCACAAACATTCCCAGCTGCTGCAGATGGTACGGTGACTTCCTTTACAGGTGGTTCAACTGATATCTACATTTACCAAGGTATCACCGATGTAACAAGTAATTACACTATCACAAAAACGGATGGTACTGGTATGACCTCTACCTTGAGTTCAAACACCGTGACTGTGACTGGTATGACTCACGATAGTGGTTCTATTAGTGTTAACGCATCAAGTGGTTCGGTGAGTATCAGTAAGACATTCACTTTGTCTAAATCTAAACAAGGTGCTGCTGGTGCTAATGGTGCTAATGGTGCTAATGGTGCAGACAATCAAGACTTTAGTTGGGCTAACGAAAACTTGACTGGTGTAGGTCCTGCTTCTGCCGGTCTTTTGATGACCGATACTGTATTTGGTTTCCACGGAAGCATTGCAGGGTCTGATGCTACTTTGGATGACTTTACATCTTACTTGGATTCAGATGGTAACTTCTACTTGGGTAGTGGTTCTCAAAACTCATACCTATCTTGGAACAACGATGAATCAACACTTTGGATTTCGGGTTCTAAAGCAAGAATCACGGTTGACCAATTCTATGTAGGTTCTCAAGCATCTCAATACATTAGTGGTGCTAATGGTAACATTGAAATTTCATCATCTAACTTCTACTTGGATACTGCTGGTAATGTAGTAATTGGTGGTGGTGCTACGATTGCCGGTGATTTGGTTACCGGAGTGGTTGGTACTCTTCCTTCAAACGAAAATTTGAAATTCCACCTTCCATTCGAATCTTCAAATGGTGTGATTTACAACAAAGTAAATAATGACATTATCCCAAGAACGGGGTCAATGTACGAAATCAAGTCTGGAAGTAATTCTATTATTGATGGTAACTCATTATATCTTCAAGGTATTCCTAACAAAAGTGTTTACGCATATTTAGGTAACTCTACTGAAAATTCATTCATCAGTCAGTTAGGTAACCCGACATCTATGACTACAACTTTCTGGATGAATCCAGATACTACCGACCCACAAGAAGGTGGTCAACAATACCAAGTTATCTTTGAAGAAGGTGGTGCAAGTGGTGGTCGTGTTATTTATATGGAAAGTAACACGTTGTATTACGCATCATACACAAGTACGGGCGCCACAAGGTCGGTTGTTTCTTGTTCGGTTGCAGAAGGTGAGACTTCACATATTGCTGCTGTAATTGATAACACTACTACAAACACCCTCAAACTATACAAAGATGGTGAAGAAGTACAAAGTGTAGCTCATAGTATTACATTGGGTGGCGCAAACGCATATGGTATTGGAGATACAGTGGGTGGTACTCGTGTTGGTGTAAAACACAATAGTGCTGGTACTTCGTATTCATCAACTGGAACTTATGGTTGGAATGGTTACCTTGCTCAATTTAGAGCATACGATTTACCATTGACTGCTGCTGAAGTTAAGGGTCTATACCTAAACCCAGCCGCAATCTCATCTACTACAAAAATTAGTGGTGATAACATCTCTACTGGTACAATCAAGTCAAACAATCTTTCTACAACTCAAGGTGTTGAATTTGATTTGAACAACGAAATCCTTAAAATCGGTGGTACTTCAGTAACTCCATCAAGTGGTGAGGGTATTGTATTGGATGGGTCTACCACAGGTCAACCTAAATTCTTCGTGGGTAATACTGCTACGGGGTATATGAGATTTGGTGAAACCCAAGATGTATTAGAAATTAGTGCTTCAAACTTTGAAGTATCTGCTTCAGGCGATGTTCGTGCTAAACGTATTTTCCTTGATGATACTGCAATTGCTGACTCGGTAACTTACACTTATCTTGGTATCAACTCAAGCAACTATACAAGTTTCTATGGAACATACGTTGCTGGTGGTAAAATATACACCTACATCGATTTATCAGGATTAGATAGTAAACTTGATAGTTCACAACCAGCCGCAACGGTTGTTCGTTTATCACAAGCGCCTTTATATCCAATTGGCGCAGTTATTCACCCACTTGCATATGGCGAAACTGCAGGATATAGTACGGGTAATACCTCAGCAACTATTGTTCTTGAAGCCGCTACTTCTAATATTAGATTGGCCTTCGGTGCTAATGTTGGTAGTGGTGCTAATAAACAACAATTAGATTATAGTGGTACTGTCGTATATACTGACCCTAAAACAAACTCAACTCTACACAGGTCGTACATCAACACAGCAAACAATTCATTGAATGCTGAATATGATGGTTCAAGTGTAACAATTGGTTCATATACTTACACGAACGCGTGGAATATGGATAGTTCTACTGTAGTTCAAATATCTCGTGGATTCTTTGCTTGGCAGGTGTTATCATCAACAATTCACAAGAATATGACAATTGGTAATTTAGTACCATTTACAAACAACACATATGATGTGGGTAACGCTAATTATAGATTTGATGATATCTACGCAACAAACGGAACAATCCAAACATCCGACATCAATCACAAAACAAACGTGGTAGATTCTGATTTGGGATTGACATTCGTGAATTCATTGAGACCTGTAAGTTACAACTTTACTGATATCCCAAGTGAATATGATGTATCTGGTAGTGTTGTATCATACACAACGGGTTCAAGAACTCACTATGGTTTCATTGCTCAAGAAGTAAGTTCATCATTGGGTCAGTTTGGTAAGACTACTTCTGATTTTGCCGGTGTGATTAGTGGTTCGGTGATGGGACTCCGTTACAACGAATTACTTTCTCCAATGGTGAAAGCGATGCAAGAAATGTCTAATATGATTACTACATTGCAAAATAAAGTAAATCAATTGGAACTTCAAGTATCAGGTTCAATGTAAAAGTTTAACAATTTCTTAACAAAGGGGGCTTGTATAAGTCCCCTTTTTTTATTATCTTTAACTTGTTAAAGAGAGATAAGTTATGATAATGAAGAACGAAAGATTTCAAGTGACCAACGAGTTGATTGGTAAGTACATCAACCGAGTGTTGTATTCAGATGTTGACCCTGTGGGTAAGATTGTAGGTATCAAAGGTAAGACCAAGATACTGATTCAACCTGTCGAGGCTAGTGAGAACAAAGCCAAGATGGAATATGTTCCCGGTGGGTTCGCCGGACATTGTACTAATATGTACGACCAACATTACGATTTCTACGAAGAAGGTGAGGTCTTTGAGGCCACATTAAGTAAAACGGCTATGAGAAAACGATTTTGGGCAATCAATGACCATCCTCGTAAATTCTACGATTACAACTTCTAAAAGTTTAACAATTTCTTAACATTAGAAGTTTGGATATTAAAAAAAGATTTCGTACATTAGTACTGTAAGATTGAGAGTTAATAATTAAAGAATGAAAAGTATGACCTATCAAGAATTAAATCGGTTGAGTATTGAAGAACTACGAGCGTTGAACAACAAAGTAGTTGAAGTGATTAAGATGAAACGAAGTGAAGTCACCCTTGATGTTAAAGAATCACTTTATGTGGGTGCTAATGTTAAGGTTAACCATCCCAAGTTGGTGGGTAAACAACTCCAAGTTGAGAAGATTAACCGAACCAAGGCTGCTGTCAAAGTGTTGAACGGATTTGGTTTTTACAATGTTCCCCTCTCTATGATTGAATTAGTAAAATAATCAGATATGGCTATCGTAAGTAAACCCCAAACACGAGGTATCGAAATTGACCTCACCGGCCCTCAAGGTAACGCATTTTTCCTTCTTGGGACTGCTACTAAACTGGCTCGTCAACTCGATTTCAATGAAAGTTTCATTTTGAATGAGATGAAGAGTGGTGATTACGAAAATCTAATTAAAGTATTTGACCACTACTTCGGTAGTGTCGTAACCCTTTATCGTTAAGATTATGATGAATAACAAAATTCCCTTTAAAATCCTTTCAAAAGTAAACGAAGTATTCGGTGAGTTTGAGATAGGTCAAGTTTGGGGTGGTAGCCATGATGTGTATCTACGATTTGGGTATTGGAAAAATGTAGACGCCGGCAAACTTCAAGAAACCATTGGTCACTACGCTAAAGTTGTTGAAGAAGAATACTTCGATGATGATTGTGGGTGGCACTTCTCATACCACCTAAAATAATTTGGATTACAAAAAATAAATTCGTATATTTGTCTTCGTGAAGATAGTAGATACAAACGAAAGATTAAGAAAGCATATTGTCTCTCTCTCCGAGAAGGTGTTGGTATTTCCCATTCTAACAAGTTTGGAGAAACACCCTCACCTTTCTCGTATATCCGCTATTTTGGTGTCCGATGGGGTAACTGACCTCTTTGTGAATTATAACAACATAGACGCTAGCTGTGTAAGTGATACGATAGATTTCAGTCCATTCAAAGAAGTATGGGTAGTAGGTCTGAAAGACTTTTTACATCACTATGAGTTCCTACCTAATATGTATGACCTTGAAATGGGTCTATTTCACGAGGCAAGAGACTTTGATGTAGATGAGAAACCAATCTACACTATATTCAGAAGAAGGAAAGCACCCAAAGCAAATGACCTCATCCCAATTTGGAAACACTACGAACAATTTCAAGATTGGAAAAACTTGTGGTCTCAAAATGCGACTTCAAGTAAGTTCTCACAATTATACTCAAAGTGTTTGAATTGGATAGAACGTAGTGGGTTGTATACCAATGATGGGTTGGAATACACTCAATATAATATGTTGACTACAACCTCACGACCTTCAAATGCATTTGGTGGAGTTAACTATGCCGCATTACCAAAAGATGGTGATGTTCGTAAGAGGTTTATATCACGATTTGAGGGTGGTAAGTTATGTCAGTTGGACTTTGATGGGTATCATCCACGGTTGATTGGAAAACTTATAGGTGTAGACATCCCATTAGACATTAAAGCACACAAATGGTTAGCTGACCAATATGGTGCTGACCTCAAAGACGCAAAAGCAATTACATTCCGACAATTATATGGTGGAGTGCAGGATGAATACAAACATATTCCATTTTTTAGTAAAACTGCAGAGTATATTGATTCACTTTGGAGTGAGTTTTTACTAAAGAGAGAGGTATTTACCCCAATTTTTAAAAGAAAGATAAAATATCACCAAGATTTAAACAAAAATAAGCTATTTAAC
>Ga0222719_10003601_pt1 | contig 13714 bp, 15 predicted proteins | sample C33_34DmetaG_FD_165039 | JGI IMG/M metagenome (GOLD analysis project Ga0222719, IMG submission 165039) | Estuarine water microbial communities from San Francisco Bay, California, United States - C33_34D | ecosystem: Environmental > Aquatic > Marine > Unclassified | place: USA: California...
TTTAAAACTATTTATAATAATAAAATAAACAAATTTAATAAAACATGGGACATTACGCAAAAGTCGTTAACGGTAAAGTTACTAAAGTTATTGTAGCTGAAGCTTCTTTTTTCAATAACTTTGTGGATGATTCTCCCGGCAAATGGATTCAAACTTCTTATAACACAAGAGGTAATGTTCATTATCAAGCAAACAGTAATGAACCTTCCCCAACTGTTTATCAAGATGCTAGTGGAAGTACTTATACAACATTAGAATTAGCTAATACTTCAGGGTCTGGGGACATTACAACTATAGATAGAAGTCAAACATTAGCTTTAAGAGGTAATTATGCAGGAATTGGGTATTCATATGATACGACTCATGATGCATTTTATGCACCTCAACCTTATAACTCTTGGACATTAGATACAGGTTCTTTTTTATGGGAAGCACCAGTAGAATACCCTACAGGAGATGCAACAGGATCATATACTGGATCATATGAATGGTCTGAGAGCGAATTAAACTGGACTACTGGATCTATATAAAATAAAGTAGATGGCAATATACGAAAATCCTTCACTAGAAGGCTCGGTAAGAGTAACCGGGTCATTAGCAGTATCACAATCATCAGTTGATTTTAGTCAAGCGTCTGAAGTACTTGGTGTTGTAAGCTCTTCTTACGCTCTTACTGCATCGTTTGCTTTAAACGGCGGGGGCGGAGGAACTGGAGCAGGATTTCCGTTCACAGGTTCAGCAGAGATATCAGGTTCTCTTGCAATAAATAACTATACTTTACCAACTGTAGACGGATTATTAAATCAAGTAATCTTTACAGATGGGTCTGGATCTGCAACGTTTGGAAATTTATCTGATATATTAGATACTTTTCAATCGTCTTCTAAAAGCGATACATTTAGTTCCGTATCTACCTATACAGTAGTACACAATTTAGGTAGTGAAGAAATAATAGTTCAAGTTTATGATGATAGTAATATTCAATTTATACCTGATGAAATAGAAATAGTAGATCAAAACACAGTATTAGTTACCTTAGGAGCAACACTGTCCGGTAAAGTAGTAATTACTAAAGGAGGACATTTAATTGCAGGTACTTTAAGTGTTGCAGATTCCAATGCTTTAAATGGACAGTCAGGAAGTTTTTACAGAAACTTTAATAACTTAACAAATTTACCTACATTATTCTCTGGTTCAGAACAAGTATCCTTTAGTACTATATCGAATAAACCTGCATTAGTATCTGGATCATCTCAAATTAGTAGCTTGATACCAGGGTTAGTTTCTGGTTCGTCTCAAATTTATTTACAGTCAGCTTCAGGTTTTACCCCAGTCAACAAAGGAGGAACAGGAGCAACTAATGCTTCAAATGCTTTGATAAATTTAGGGATAACTGCAACAGCAGGAGAATTAAATAGGTTGGATGGAATATCAACATCCACAGGAGAATTAAACTTTGTTGACGGAGTTACTTCTGCAATACAGGAACAATTAGATGGTAAGCAGAGCACTTTAATCACAGGTTCAGGTATTATTATAAGCGCAAGCGTAATTAGTTCTACAGGAGATACAACAGAGTTAAATAGTTTTACTAGTTCAATACAATCTGAAGTAAATAGCTTACAAGCAGTAACAAGCTCATATATACTTACTAGCCAGACTAGCTCTATGACTGTCTTATCAGCATCTTATGCATTGACAGCTTCACATGAAACTACTTTCGAACTATCCTCCTCACATGCTCAAATGGCTGATGAAGTGCCGTTTACAGGTGTTAGCGGATTACCGATTCTTATTTCAGGCTCTTCTCTATCTTCACCTTCACAAGGAAATGTAGTATTAACAACAAATGGAGTAGATGGAACCACAGTTGATTTAGGGGTTCAGACATCTGATCACGTACAGTTTCACTGTATAGGTGTAGGAGTAGCTGCATCAACCGTATTAGGAGAAATTAGAGCAGCAGGAGATATAACTGCTTATTATTCTTCAGATAAAAGATTAAAAGAAAATATAATTCCTATTGCTGATGCATTAGGCAAACTTGAAAATATTCAAGGTGTTGAGTTTGATTGGATTCCAAAAGATGGTGTTCATAGTCATGAAGGTCATGACATTGGAGTAATCGCTCAAGAAATAGAAATGATAGCACCAGAAGCTGTTACTACAAGAGATTCTGGATATAAAGCTGTCAAATATGAGAAATTAGTTCCGGTATTGATACAAGCAATAAAGGAATTAAAATCTAGAGTAATTGAATTAGAAAATAATAAACTTAGTTAATGATATTTTTACTATTTATTATAGCATAGCGTACAATGAGGATTTATAACCCAGTCATATCAGGTTCAATTACCTTCGCTAGTAACGCATCAATGTTACTACCGTCAGGTACAACCGGGTTTTTACCTAATTTAAGTTCATCCTATGCCATCACAGCTTCTTATGCAGAAAATGCTGGTGGTGGAGCAGGATTTCCTTTCACAGGTTCAGCTGAGGTATCAGGGTCCTTAGATGTTGATGGAAATAGTTTTTCAGATATTTTTAGCGGGATTTTAATGAATCCTTCTATTATATCCAGAAACGTTGTAATTCCTGATACGCACAACGCTAGATTATTTGGACCGACTATAAATGTAGGAGGATCAATAGATGTAGGTACTAATTCAGTATTAACAATAACGGCATAAAGAATAAGTAAATGAGTACGTTAAAAGTCAATAATATACTTCCACACTCAGGCGATATTGTAACAGTATCGAATATGACTGGATCTTTTTCTGGATCCTTCTTTGGAGATGGAAGCGGATTAACAGGAATATCAGGCGGAGGAGGATCCGGTGCTGGTTTCCCTTTCAGTGGATCTGCTGTAATAACAGGTTCTTTATACGTTACAGGTAGTACAATATCAGGCTCATTTGCAGGTGATGGTTCTCAGTTAACAGGTATTACTTCTTCAATTACTGAAGTTGCAACTGTAACTGATACTTATTCTAACACAACAACTAAATCTGTAGCTCACAATTTCGGTACTAGAAACGTTGTAGTACAGGTTTATGACCAAGATTTTAACGTAGTAATTCCTCAAGGAATAAGCTTACCAGATACTAATACGGCTACAGTTACTTTTTCAACCCTTGCAACAGGTACCGTAGTAGTAGTAAAAGGAGGGCACGTAGTTCAAGGAACTGCTTCTTCTGGAAACACTTATAAAGCAGCAATATCAGGAAGTTCAGCATACACTATAACACACGGATTATCGGAAGAGTTTCCCTTAGTACAATTTTATGATAATGTTACTAAGCAACAGGTGCTACCACAAACTATCACAAGTGTAGACGCTAACCAAGTAAGTATAACCTTTTCAACAACGTTTGCAGGTAACGTGATAGTGAAAAAATAACATATTTATAATAGACAAAAGTAAGACATGAGAATAGATAGTCCCATTTTTATAGGTGAAATACAGAATAGCGGATCAAGCAATGTTTCGTTTACTGGTTCATTCACCGGTTCATTTGCAGGTGATGGCTCAGGATTAACTGGCGTAGGAGGTGGAGTTAGTAGCTACACAGATCTTACAGATGTACCTTCAAACATAATAAGCAGTTCTGCACAATTTAACGCTTTATCAAACACTTCTGCTTCTTTTGCACTTACAGCATCGTATGCTACAAATGCAGGGATTAGTTCTTATACAGACCTCACAAACATACCAGGCGGTTTAGTAAGTGGATCTGAACAAATCACAGCATTAGGATATGCCTCTTCAAGCTTTAATACAATATCAGTACCTGGTCAAGATGATATAATAGCAGATAGTGGAACAGATTCTTTAACATTTGCTGCAGGATCTGGAATAGCATTATCTACTAATGCATCTACAGATACTTTAACTATTACAAATACCGGTGGAGGTGGAGGAGCTACTGAATGGACAGATGTAGTAAACAAACCATCAGATATAGTTTCTTCTTCAGCTCAGGTAACATCATTACTCCCAGGTGGAGTAGTTAGCGGTTCTGCTCAAATAGATGAATTATTTAATATTGATGGAATTATATCTTCATCAAATCAAATAGCAGCTGAAATCTCAGGTTCATTCACTATTACTAGTGCAAGTTTAGCAACTGATATTACAACTAACACAAGTAATATATCTACTAACACAAGTAATATATCTACTAACACAAGTGGTATATCTACATTAAATAGCAAAACATTAGTTTCTAGTTCTGCTCAAGTAGATTTGTCACAAGCTACAGGAACAGCAGCAAACGCAACTAGTGCTTCTTACGCTTTAACAGCTTCTTATGCTGAAAATGCAGGAGGTGGAGGAGTTAGTGCATACGGCGACTTAACCGGAGTGCCTTCAGGTATAGTATCTGGTTCAACTCAAATAACAGGACTAGGATTTACTTCTGCAAGCTTTAATACAATATCAGTAGCTGGACAAAGTGATGTAGTAGCAGATAGCGGTACTGACACATTAACTTTTGTGGCTGGTACTAATATGACTATTACCACAAATGCAGGTGGAGATTCAATTACATTTACTTCTTCCGGTGGAGGAGGCGGCGGAGGTGCTGCATTCCCTTACACTGGTTCAGCAACTATATCTGGTTCTTTAACAGTAGATGGAACAGCTACAGCTACAACTTTTGTAGAGACTTCTACAGTAAGGTTGAAAGAGAATATTAAAGATCTTGATTTTAACGCAAGTGATATATTTAAACTTAGACCTGTAACGTTTAATTGGAAAACTTCTGGTAACGAGGACTTAGGATTCTTAGCCGAAGAAATGAATGAAACACTACCTAACTTAGTTAGTAAAACCGACGACGGTGTAGTAGAGGGAATAAAATATAGTAAATTATCAACTATTTTAATTAAAACTGTTCAACAACAACAAGAACAGATAAATCAACTTAAAGAAATAGTAAATAATTTACTCAAATAAAAAAAAACTACTCTTTTTATACTTGGGCTGCCGTAATAAGCAGCTCAATTTGTTTATATAGCAAGCTATTTATATTAAAGTTTTAAAATGGGATTACGTTTAAATGTAGATTTAGATACTAATTTAGGTTTTACAAAAAATGCCTACATAAGGATAGAAACCTGTAGGATAAATAAAGTACAAGCTCAAATTGAGTATACTACTAGCTGCTGGATAAATAAAAAATCAGCAGATAAGTTTTATAGAAAGTATTTGGATGAAAGTATGCCAAATGCTGAAGGTATTATAACAAAAGAAGTTGTGTTTTATGAAAATACTAACGATACTACCGGAAAGGAAGTATCTATTAAAAATTTTTATAAAGCATCAGTTGCAGAACCGGTAAAAGAATTAGTTCCGGTATATGAAGAAAAAGAAGTAGAAAAAGTTATACCTTATGTAACTTTTGATAAACTTGGAGAAGAAATAATTAAAGAAAAAATAGTTAAGTCTATTGAAAAAGTACAAACAAAAGAAGAATCTAAAGAAAGACAAAAAATAAACTTTAAATTATTTGATAATCCGTTTGAACATGCTTATAAAGACCTTAAAAATCAATTATCAAAAATATTTCCAAAAGATAAAATAGAAATTGAATAATGGCTGTTTTTACATATACAACTACTAACATAAACTTCTCTACATTTGATAGTTGGTCTAATACTAATTTTACCGACGATACAAATATTACTTTATCTACGGTACTCGACAATGCATATCCAGCAGAATCAGCTCCACATAGTGTAAGCGAAATTTATAATAGAAGTTGGTTTTACGGTAATGTTATATCAGAAGGAAACGGCTCGGTACAGGTTATTCAGCCTTATACATCAGTTACTTCAACAGGTACAATAGCAATTAAAAACGTAGATTATAGTGTTTATTCATTTATAAGATTAACAGCTGTAGGTACTTATCCTTTTAACTTCTCTGAATGGAGAACAGCAACAGGAGGAGGCGGTACTCAAATAAGTACTTCTGCTAATTTAGATTTAACAGTTTCAGATTATACGAGTCAGGTAAACTTCTACGCTTACTTTACATAAAAATAGGTTTTTTTTGAAAACAATATGGGTTTTAGAAAATATAAAAGGTAAATCAACTTTTTATAACAAATTTGATCTTCTTATGATGTTTGCCTCTGTGGTACAGTGGAAGAAGCATCATCCTAGTTTCGTATGTGAATTACATGCAGACACATTAACTTTAGATTTTTTTAAAAAACTAGGAGTACTTAGTTTGTGGGACAGTATAGAAACTGTTAAAAAAAACTCTGCAATAAATAAATCAGTATTTTGGGCATCTTCTAAATTACAAACTTTACGTTTTGTAAAAGAACCAGTTATCATTATGGATAACGATTTTGTAGTTTATAGAAGCTTTCAAAAATTTATTAACAACAAACCTGTTGTAGCTCATGAAGAAGATGGTTTAGGATACTATTTAACTTCCTCAGATTTTTTTATTAAAAAAGTAAAACACCTTATAAATAAACCTACAACAGATGCAATTAACTGTTCTTTTTTATATTTCCCTGATTATAAATTTGCTAATACTTATGCTAAGATTAGTTTAGAAATAATGGAGGTATTTACTAGAGCAAAAGCTCCTAATTCTAAATATCTAATTTTTGCAGAACAGCTTCTATTAAAGCATCTTTTTAACATACATGAAGTACAGTATGATAGTTTAGTTGATAGTGTATATAAATGTACTACTAATCAATTTGAAGACTACTCTAATGGTTTAATCTCTTTAGAAGAATCTCATTTGTATTACAGACATTACTGGAAAGAGAAAACTCTTATAAGAAATAATGAAGAAGGATTTAATTATGATGAAGAAATAGAACAGTTGGAAAATGTTGTAAAAAATCGTATATTATTAGACTGGACTATACTATGAAAGGAATACATGCATACTGGTCAAAACCTACATTAACAGGTACTTCAGGTCATCACCTTGATAAAAAAGAAAAATTCGAAATGTTTAGTTTCGAAATAGTACATTTTTTACTATCTGCACTTTTTTATAGAAAACTTAACGGACCTATACATCTTTATACAGATCCTGTATTTTTTGAGTATTTGAAAGAAAAAAATCTACTGAGTTTTTGGGATAAGATAGATACAAAATTATATAATAAATTTAAAGAGTATAATGTAAGTTCTGAAAAAAACTGGACAGGTTTTAAAACTTGGCTATTAGGAGAACTAGCAGCTCCATTCTTACTTATAGATCATGATAATATAGTATACACTAAAATTCCCGAAGAGCTATTCGATACCCCAGTTCGATTTGCTCATATGGAAAAACTAAACCCTTATTACTACCCTAGTAAAGAAGAAATGGATGTAAAAAATTTTGAGTACGATGATGACTGGAGGTGGGATTTAGACATAGCTAATACTTGTATGCTTTACTTTAAATTTGATGACTTTAAAAAAGAGTATGCAACTAAAGCGATAGAGTTTGAAAAAAACAATGTTTCACAAGATAAGTATTTAGCTGAAGTTCAGTATCTGTTCGCAGATCAACGCCTTCCAGTGATGATGTTAGATAATAAAAAAATTGAATACGGTACATTTAGTAATTTAAAATTTACTCCTATCGGTAAAGATATACCTAGTTGGGAAAAAGATACAAACGATCCTTTGTTAGATAAAGTAGGATTCGATCATACTTGGGCATATAAACATACTTTAAAGACTGATCAAGACGCTTTAAATGAATATATGGATAGACATAAAAAAATGATAGACGATAACTTTCCTTCGTATAAAAAATATTTTAAACAGTTCTTCTAAAATGATAAAAAATTTTAACAAACATATTCATCAGATATGGTTCCAAAATGGTAGTTTAGAGGAACAATGGAAAGATGTAGGTAGTCAAGATTATTTTGAAATGCAAAATACTTATATAGACTTCTGTAAACGCAAAGGTTGGGAATATACTTTATGGAGAGAGGAAACTATTTTACCTTTAGTTGAAAAGTATTTTCCTGAATATTACAATGATTTTATTTCTTTAGATTCTATTATAAAAAAAGTAGACTGTGCTAGGTTAATGATACTTTACATTTACGGAGGATTATACGTTGATGTAGATTCATACTTAAAGCGTGATTTAGACGAATTTTTACAGTTAGAAACAGTAACTAGAGAAGAGTATAATTATACTTTATGGCATATAAATCCTGTTTTACCAATAAAACACGAATATGATATAATATTAGGTCAAGAAAAAACCATTTGTGAATACCATTATAATAAGTTTGGCATACAATTTCCTAAAGTTAATAATGCAGTAATATTTTGTAGACCTGGTTTAGAATTATTTTTAGAGGTTATTAAAAAAGGGTTTAGCAGAAAAGAATATTCTATATTAAATTCTTTCGGTGTTCATACATTCAGTAATACTGTATATAAACATATGCATAATTTTGTAGAAAAAACTTTAAAGACAGATGTTTATAACTTACCTTCCAAAATACTTACACTACCCTTTATTTACTTTTATGAAATGGATGTAGATGTAGACTGGTACATCAAAGCAGGTGGGTTAGAAAAATATGTTAACGATCCAAGACAGTATATAGTTCATAAGTTTGATGGTAACTGGGATGGTGAACAGTATGAAGAATTTTTAAATAAACTTACTAACAGAAACATAATTAAATATTGAAATTAAATTTAGTCACAGTAGTAGGTTATAATACAATCACAACTTCACAAATGCTCAAGCATTATGAAAACATGGTTGATAAAATATACGTTGGTGTTGTAACTGACAAAGAACATCTTTTTGTTTTAGATGAGTTAGAGGAGTTAAACATACCAGTACACAAGGTAGTTATTCAAGATAAATTTAACTGGTATGGAGTTACACCGCTTTATAATGAAATAAAAGCTTCAAGACCTAACGATTGGTGGATAGTAGCAGACGATGACGAACTACAAGTATACCCAGAACCTATCGAAGATATTATAAATACATGTGAGAAAAACGGTTATGACTTTGTCACAGGTGGGTTCTTAGATAGGATAGGTATAGACGGTACTTTACCTGAAGTGACGAGAGATACGGATTTACATAAGACTTTTCCGTTAGCTGGTTTTTTTAGATATCCAATGTCTGGAGCTTGTCCTAATAAAGTTACTTTAATGAAAGGTTATCAAAAAGTAACAGATGGACAGCATTATGCCCAGGTAGGTAATAGTACAAGCTGGGGTAGAAAACATCCAAAAAGGATGCCCGTAGAAGAATGCTTCACACAAGTTCATCACTTTAAGTGGGATTCTTCTGTTTTAGAAAGATTACTATGGACTGCCAGTATGACTGATTATTATAGATCTACTAAAGAATTTAAAAAAATGTATGATGCTATAATTGGATCAGGAGGTAAAATTGATATAAGTAATCTTAAATATTTAGTTGAGGATATGAAAGAATTTTCGTATATTGACTATAACGACTATCCTCATTGGAGTACGTTAATGAATAAAATAGTTACAATATGAGTAAAGTACAATTAGAAGAACGAAAAGTTAAAGCATTAGAGAATATTGCTACTTCCCTAGATAACCTTACACTATGGTTTGAAGAAATAGATAGAGAAGAATGGGGAGAAAGAATCGAATTCTATCTATCTGAGTTTCATAGATTAGTTCCTCCGAAAGACGACGATGCATAGATTAGGTATAATCGTACCTTATCGAAACAGATTGCAACAGCTTACCAACTTTAAAACGGTAGTAGAAAGCTATCTGGTGGAAAAAGGTATAGATTATAAAATTATAATAGTAGAACAGGATGATGCTTCGGCATTTAACAGAGGAAGCCTTTGTAATATCGGTTTTTTACAAGCAGTAAAGTCTCGTTGCGATTATGTAGTATTTCACGATGTTGATATGCTACCAATAGATGTGGACTACTCGTATGATAATAAACCTATACATTTAGCAACTCAAGATATTCCATTTAAAACCTATTTTGGCGGAATGACATTATTTCCAGTAGAAGATTTTAAAAAAATTGACGGTTTTTCCAATACCTACTGGGAATGGGGATTCGAAGATGATGATCTTAGACATAGGTGCCACAGATCTGGGGTAGATTATGGTGTTGAAGAGGATATCTACTATAAATTTAATGGTAGAACATCTTACTTTAACGGTATCGATTCTTATGCTACTATAGAAAATAATTTAAGTTTTATACGAGACTTTGAAATTAACATTGGACTTAGATTAGGAGACTTTATATTCGATTTAAAAAAACAATATGATGAGTTTCCTATTTTTACTATACCGGGGTTTGATTTTATGTTAAGCTACAATTCTTTTAATAGGTTTACTTTAAAATGGTTCGATAAAAAACATAAATACTACGATATAACCTCAGATATTATTTTATCTCGTCCAAATACTATTAAAATAAAATATAGCAGAGAAACAAATACTTTAAGTTTAAAAGTTAACGAAAAAATTCAATTCATACAATTGGATACTAATTTATATAACTATAAAAAGTCTAAAGAAATACTTTTAGGTACTGATACTAATAAGTTAAATTTTTTCAAAGGATCAATAGATGTTCTTACAATAAAGTCTAGAGATAAAGAAATTGCTCACATCGAATACAAGGCTAAAGATAAATTTAAAACTACTTTTAAAGTATCTTCAAAAGTGTTTCAACCAAAAGATTTAATAGGTAATAAAATACCCCACCGTAGAGATAGTAAATACAAGGTTTTAAAACACAAAAATCAAGGATACAGTAACGGTGTGTGGCAACATTCTGCAACCAGATATAACCAGTTACGTTTTAATAACGATATAGTAAATAGACCTAAATACTTAAAAAAAGATGGTATTTCTACTGTTAAATATACTGTTCATGGAAAAATTAGGGAAGGTAATATACTAACTTTAAAAATAGGAATATGAAATTAGGAGTTTGTGTACCGTATAGAAATAGAGAAGAACATCTAAATACTTTTGTACCTAGAGTAGGTAAACATTTAAAAGAGCAAGGTATTGAATTCTGCATGTACTTTGCTCATCAAGTAGATGATAAACTGTTTAATAGAGGAGCTACTAAAAATATAGCTGCTAAACATGCTTTTGAAGATGGTTGTGATTATATCGTGTGGCATGATATCGATATGATACCAGAAGGAGATACCGACTATTCTTATCCTAAACAAAATCCTATTCATCTTGCTACTCAAATATCTCAAATGGATTACAGACTAAAGTACCATGAGTATTTTGGTGGAGCAGTTTTGTTTACAAAAGAACAAGTGGAAGCAACTAATGGTTATTCTAATGACTATTGGGACTGGGGGATGGAAGATGATGATTTATTTTGGAGATGTCATTTAGAAGGTTTGACTAATGATAGGTATCTTGATGTGGAATTCGATAATAAACAAATTATTGCTTTTGATGGAAATACTTCTTGGGCTAAGATTCCTAGAAATAGAAACTTAAATAATCTTACATCAAAATCTCATACTATATCTGTTTTAGTAAAAGCATTTCAAATGCCTGAAAAAAATCCTGTATTCTTGATAGGAGCTAAAAATAAAAAATACGTTGAGTACCCTATACTTAGGATACCTGGCTATGATTACGGTATATCTTTTAATAACTCTAGAGCACTGTCATTACAATACTGGAATAATTTCAATCAGCATAACTACATGTGGCTTAAAAGATATGATAATCAGTGGAGTTGGGTTACAGTTGTATTAAATAGCGAAGACAGCCTTTCTCATTTTTATTTAAACGGTACCGAGGTTGATAGTAAAGCAGGCCATGGTAGTGAATCTCCATGGAAGTATACGGGTAATCTTAAAAGGTATGGATTAAAAGATATTTTCTTAGGTACTACTCCTTCTGTAGAAGAAAATAGCACTTCAAGATACTTTAAAGGTGAAATTGCCGATGTAAAAATATGGAATAGGAATTTATCAGCTTCCGAGGTTAAAAGTTTACATAAAACAGCTCCTAAAAACGGTTTGGTTTTTGACTTATCAAAAGATGAAATAATAAAGTATAATTGTGAAGAAAAAATAAAAAGTTTTAAAATACCTAATTCGATTATACCTCATCGAAGAGTTGGTAAGTTTTACTGTTTACCTCACGAAGACGAAGGATTAGTCGACGGAAAATGGAAGAAAGGTGAAACAACAGCTCGTAATGAAAGACGCTATGTACTAGAAATGCAAAAAGGTACTTGGGATTACAAATCCGACGGTATAAAACAAGTAAAGTATGAGCTTGTAGGAGAAGAAAAACTAACTCCATGGGCTAAAATGATAAACATCAAATTATGACATCCGTAGAAGTAAAAAAGAAACTAGATAAAGTTGGATGCGGATTCTGTCTAGCTAAATGGACACAAGTTACTATGCACTTAGGTACGGGTATGACTCATTCATGTCATCACCCTTCACCTCATAAAATACCTCTTACCGAACTGAAAAGAAACCCTTCTGCTCTACATAACACTCAGTTTAAAAAACGCAAAAGGAAAGAAATGCTAGAAGGTAAAAGACCTTCTGAATGTAACTATTGCTGGAATGTAGAAGATAATTCTAATTCTTTTTCAGATAGAGTATTTAAATCATCTGAACCTTGGTCTTTAAAACATTATGATAAAATAAAGGGTAGTTTTTGGAGAGAAAACTTTAACCCACGTTATGTAGAAGTTTCTTTTTCTAACACATGTAATTTTGCTTGTGCTTATTGTGGTCCTCAATTTTCTTCTAAATGGGTTGAAGAAATAGAAAAACATGGTCCATATAAAGAAGCAGGTAACTTTAACGATATTGAGCAGCTTAGGAAAAAGAAAGAAATGCCTTACAAACAAAAAGACCATAATCCATATGTAGAAGCATTTTGGAAATGGTGGCCTGATCTATATAAAGACTTACATACTTTTAGAATTACAGGAGGTGAGCCACTACTATCAAAAGATACATTTAAAGTTTTAGAATACATTCAAGAACACTGGAAAGATAACCCTAACCTTTCTTTAGCAATAAATACTAACTTAGGTATACCAGATAGTTTGTTGAATAAGTTTTTAGTAATAGCAAAGGATTTATGTGAGAATAATAAAGTAAAAGAGCTTATCATCTTTACTTCTATAGAGGCTGAAGGAAGTCAAGCAGAATATACTAGGTACGGTCTTGATAGTAAAAAGTTTTGGGTTAATGTAGATAAAGTTCTTACTATACTTCCTAAAGTAACTATAAACATTATGGCAACGTTTAATGCTTTGTCTGTATTTACTTATGATAAGTTAATAGATAGAATCTTTGAATATAAAAAGAAACATGCAAACGGACAAAGATATTGGACATCAGCAATACAGTTAGATAGCTCTTATCTAAGATGGCCTAGTCATCTATCAGTAAATATACTTTCTACAACTCATAAAAAACTTATTTTGAAAGCTGCAGAAAAAGCACTATATTACGGTATAAAAGAATTTACTCAGGATAATTATGGCTTCTCTAATATAGAAATACAAAAAATTAAAAGAATATATGACTATTCAATTAGTAAAAAATTATTTGATGTAGAGTTAAATAGAAAAGCTTTTGCAAAATTTATTACAGAGTACGATAAAAGACGAGATACTAACTTTTTAAAAACTTTTCCTGAATTAAAAAAACTATATGTTAAATATAAGTAAAGG